>Ga0315336_1000283_pt1 | contig 175095 bp, 158 predicted proteins | sample ASW5metaG_FD_204512 | JGI IMG/M metagenome (GOLD analysis project Ga0315336, IMG submission 204512) | Ammonia-oxidizing marine archaeal communities from Monterey Bay, California, United States - ASW #5 | ecosystem: Environmental > Aquatic > Marine > Intertidal zone | place: USA: California... | reverse complement strand
GGACTCGATGCGCGGACGCTCGTACATCTCACCGATTTTCCCAGCGAAGACGAACTCAAGATCGTGGGAGGACGTGTTGTGCTCGTCTTCGACACGGTGAGGGGCACCATAGCTACTCCGGTGAGCCTGGAGGTGTTCGACGTGAAGGAGGATTGGGACGCAGCCAGCGTGACGTGGGAGGTGGCGGTCGACACGGCCGGAGATCGGCGGTCTTGGACCCAACCCGGGGGTGGCGCCACCACGTCGCTCGGAGTGGGGAGCTACGACGTCTTCAGGTTTCAACATGCGGATGATCTCGCGGCCCTCGTGGATTCAGTGAGCATTCCCATCGACTCGTCGGAGGTGGCCGCGTTGGAAGGTCCGACGGGGGAGAGAGCGCTTCTCGTCGCCGCCACCCAATCCGGTGCCTCTCTTCGCCTGATCAATATGAAGCTCGTGCTCACGATCGTGCTGCACTCAAGCCCCGATTTGACCTCGGAGGTGGAGATCCCAACGCGAGATGTGAGCTACATAACCGACCCGCTGCCTGCGGCACCGTTGGGGTGGCTCCGTGTGGGAGGGGCCCCTTCGTGGCGATCTGTTATCACAATGTCGCTCCCCCAGAGTGTCGACGGCACGGTTGAGCTATGTGGTACGGTGGGCTGTCAGATCTATCTGAGAGAGGTCGACTTGAACCTCGCGGAGTTGGTGCTGACGACGCGTGCGACCGAATCGGCATTCCAGCCCCAGGATACCACGAGGATAGACTTCCGCCGCGTTCTCAACCCGGACTTGCTCCCTAAATCCCCGCTCGGACAGTCGCTGGCGCCCTTTGTTAAGAGCATTCCGCCCGGACTCTTCTCCGTACAGGCGGGCACACGGGTGGGGATTTCGCTGACCAACTTCCTGGCAGGGATTCTTTCCGACGACGACGAGACGGGCACAGTGTCACTGGCCCTGCTCAGTGCCTTCGAACCGCTCATGAACGGGTTCGCGTCGTTCGAGGGTGGTGCGAGTGCGGGCGCTCCGGTACTGCGGTTGTTGTTCACTGTCGCGAACGGCGTGGGCTTGCCATGAGATATTCGAGATCACTTTTAGCGATCGCGCTGATCTTTCCGAGCAGTCTGGCGGGCCAGTCCGTGCTTGGATCGAGTGGGCTGGGGATGAGGTTGGAACCGCTCGACGCCACGCAACGCGCGCTCGGCGGAGTAGGAGTCACAACGCGTGCGGCTGTAGTGATTCCTGGAAATCCTGTGGCGTCTCTGGACCTCTTGGCGCCTACGATCGCGTTTACGGCTCAGCCGCACTGGGGCGAGTACACCGTTGGTGCGGATAAGGGCAACTTCTTTGGGACCCGATTTCCCGTGCTTGCTTTTGCCTATCCGTTGGGCACGGTCGGGGTTTTTACGCTCACGGCGGGAAGCCAGTTCGACCAGAACTGGTCCGTCGAGTTTAGGGATTCTGTCGATGTCGGGGGGGGGAGCCTCGGAGTCACCGACAGATTTCTTTCGGATGGGTCGATCGTGGCGATCCAGGCGGGCATGGCTCATCGCTTGTCGCCTACGCTCGCGTTGGGAGCAACCGTCGGAATCTACAGGGGGGGGCTCACACGGAGCTTCAGCCGGACTTTCGACCGGGAGCAGGCCGATACGCTTTCGCTTTTAAGCCCTGTCAATCGATTTTTGGATGCCGGTGAATGGAATCATTCGGGCCCACTGGCGTCGTTGAATGTTTCCTGGGATCCGATTGCTAGCCTTCAGGTGGGCGCGACAGTAGGGTGGGGCGGGACGATCAAGGTCAATCCTAGAGAAGGGACCGAGGTTGTCGATCGGGAGGTGTCGGTACCTTTGGAGTTCAAGGTATCCACGATAGCGGTGCTCAGTCCCGCGTTGGCTGTGAATGCGGGATTTGCCTCTTCCAACTGGACCGACTTGGGTGATCCGAGTGTCGACCAGGCAGCTGGCGGCAGAGTGTTGTCATACGGTGCTGGGGTCGAGTGGGATTCGATGAATTTTTGGGCGGGCAGCTTTCCGCTTCGGTTCGGCTTTCGTCGCTCGGAGCTTCCATTCCGCTTCTTGGGCCGGAAAGTGAAAGAGCGCGTGATCTCCGCTGGATTCTCGGTCGTGATGGCGCAGGCTTTGGATTTTCCCTTGGCGGCTCTGGATCTGGCGATCGAGTTGGGAAATCGGAACGCGGGGGATTTCAAAGAGAGCTTCGGCCGGGTCACGGTGACCACACGTGCGGGAGGCCGCTGAGGCGGCCGCGCGACGTGCGGGTTCTTTTCCATACGTTCGGGTGCAAGGCCAACCAGTACGACACCGAGCGTATGCGACAGGAATCGCGAGCCCGAGGTCTAGCTCCCACGAACGATTTGGATACCGCCGACGTGTGTGTGGTGAATACCTGCACAGTGACGAATGTGGCCGACGCCGAAGCGAAGCGTTTTGTTAGGCGTATCAGGCGGGAAAGCCCACAGACCCACATCGTCGTCGCCGGGTGTTCCGCCGTTCTCCGGACCGCGGAATATGCCGAGATGGAGGGTGTCGTCTCCGTTGTGCCGGGACACGATCCGGTTCAGGTGGCAGTTGCGGTTGGCGCGGCGGCGGCGGGTCCGGTGGCATCTCATGGGTCCCTCGTTCAGCTCGGCATGGATCGCGGTCTGGATGAATCGCATCTGGAGCCGATTGGTGCCGCCATCCTGGACAGGCGTGAAGGCGCGACGAGGGGTTGGCTGAAGGTACAGGACGGGTGTGACCGGAAGTGCGCTTTTTGCGCCACACGGCTTGCGCGCGGTGCGAGTAGCTCTCGCTCTCCAGGGGACCTCATCCTCGAGGCCCGCGCGCTCGCGCGCCACCATCCTGAACTCGTATTGACGGGGATCCACATCGGTCATTACGGCCGTGATCTGGAGAGCCCCGTTACGCTTTCCATGCTCCTGGCCCGCCTTTTGGACGCGGTCCCGGACGTTCGGTTCCGCCTGGGAAGCATCGAGGCCACGGAGATCGATGAGTTACTCCTTGAACTCATTAGCATCTCTGGTGGCCGTGTCGCTCCGCATCTACACATGCCTTTGCAGAGTGGCTCCGATCCGGTCCTGCGCCGTATGAAGCGATGGCATTCCAGCGAGGCGTACCGGGCTCGGGCGTTTCAAGTCGCGGACGCCGTGAGCCCTATCGGCTTGGGTGCGGACATCATCACGGGCTTTCCGGGCGAGACCGGTGTGGATCACGAGAATACGATGCGACTCGTTGAGGAGCTCCCGTTCACCTACCTCCACGTTTTTCCGTTTTCACCCAAGGACGGCACCGCGGCGAGCGCGCTTCCGGATCCTGTACCGCAGAGGATCGCGGGGGAGCGCAGCAAGGAACTGAGGGCGCTCGCGCAGGAGAAGCATCGCCGCCACAGGGCGTCGCGCACCGGGATGACCTCCCTGGTCACTCTGGAAACCGAGGGTCGCCGAGCTCTCACAGGGGATTACCTTCGGGTGGACGTGGAGGGGGCAGGAGCGGAGGACTGCGGACGTCTCCACTCAGGCGTCCTGCGGGGTAGTGGGGATGGCCTCTATATTGAACTCCACGTGGCCGACAAGCACCTGAGCGTCTGGGCCGCTTCCGGCATGGAGTCGCCCCCACCTTCCCACGTGAGTTCGGCATGATTCAGCGGTCCAGAAAGCGCGCCTATGTCGAGACGTATGGGTGCCAGATGAACATCAGTGATGGAGAACTGATGGAGGGCGTGCTGGAAGCCCATGGCTACGAGATTTCCACCACCCCGGAGGATGCGGACGTCATCCTGGTGAATACCTGCGCCATCCGAGAGCACGCGGAGAAGCGTGTGCTCGGCAGGGTGGGCCAGCTATACGGGCTCAAGCGTGAACATCCGGACTTGATCATCGGCGTTACAGGGTGCATGGCACAGCGCATGGGTGAGACGTTGCTGGAGAAAGCTCCTCATGTGGATTTGGTCATGGGCCCCGACGGGTACCGGTCTTTGCCGGAACGGCTCACGGCGCTTGAGGAGGGTCGCAAGCTTCGGCCTTCGCGGTCGGCCAAAAAACGTGGACCGCAGCTCGTCGTACTCGACCTCCATCTCGGCGAGAATTACGAGGGACTGGAGCAACGTCGCTCGTCCCGGATCTCCGCGTGGGTACCGGTCCAACGAGGCTGTGACCACCGTTGCACGTTCTGCATCGTCCCGTACGTAAGGGGTCCCGAGAAGAACCGGAGACCGGAGGAGGTGCTGCGTGAAATAGAGGAAATCGCAGACTCCGGCCTGACGGAGGTCACGCTGCTGGGTCAGACCGTGAACTCGTATGAGGCCGAAGGGCAGTCTTTCCCCGATCTTCTTCGCTCTGCGGCCCGCGTCCCGGGCATTCGACGCGTACGATTCATGTCACCGCATCCCAACGATGTGACGACGGATCTGTTGGATGTCATGGCGCAGGAGACTGCGGTGTGCGAACAGCTCCATCTGCCGCTTCAGTCGGGAAGCGATCGAACGCTTCGACGGATGCTTCGGCGGTACACGGTCGAGGCGTTCTTGGAGAAAGTGGAGATGGCGCGAGCGGTGATCCCTGGTATTGGCCTTTCGACCGACGTCATTGTGGCTTTTCCCGGAGAGACACATGACGAATTCGAAGAAACGCTCGAGGTGATGCGTACCGTCCGTTTCGATGATGCTTATACGTACCGGTATTCTCCGCGGGAGGGCACGCCCGCCACGCGTTTTCCGGCCACGGACTTCGTTGCTGATGGGGAATGCCAGAAACGACTCGAGCGACTCATCGAGGTCCATCGAGGGATCCAGGCGGAAATCAACGCGGCAGAAGTCGGACGCATGGAAGAGGTTCTCGTGGAGAAGGAAGCCCGTGATCCGGGCCAAATTCTGGGACGGACGCGACGGAACAAGGTGGTCGCTTTCGCCGGATCTACAGACCTCGTTGGCACCTATCAGGAAGTGCGTCTCACGGGCACGACAGGGGCGACGTTTGTCGGGGAGGCCACGCCGGCTCTGACGGGCTCTGTATGATTCGGTTCATCGGACCGCTAGGAGTCGCCTTCGTCCTCGTGGTCTCGATCCTCTTCGCAGCGTTGAATGGGTCGCAGCGGATCACGCTCAATCTTGGCGTGACCGTTCTCTACGGCGTGCCGCTGACGTTGGTGGGGTTCGCGGGCCTGTTCATGGGAATGGTGGTCATGCTCGTCGCAGGTGTCCGTAGTGATCTAAGGGTTCGGGCGCTGCTTCGTCAGCGACTGGAGGATGAGGATCGTGAGGAGCGGGCCCTCATCGATCGGACTCAGCAGGACCTATTTTCGCAGCTCCCGTGGGAGGATGGGCAGGATGGGGATGGGGACCGGAACGAAATTGAGATTGAGATTGAGACGGGGACGGAGATGGAGTCGGAGATGGAGGATGGAGAGTAGGTGCCGTAGGCTGAATTCTGACGCCGATTGGCAGTTCCGGGCTCCCCCACGAGGCCTCGACCGCCAACATATAAAAGGATTGGAAGGATCACGGCGTATGTGTGCAGTACGAAAGGGAGCTTCTCCTTCATCCCCGCAGCAACGCGCGGCCAGTACATCGTGACGGCGGTGTAGAGCTTGCCGGAGGGCTGCGCACCGATCTCAGCGGCGACGGGGCCGGCTCAGCGGACTTCACGACGTCCGGACCGAGTGGTGATACGGAGGGCCCCTATGTAGCTTTGAAGCTCACGGGCGCCCACGTTCACCCACGAGGCCATGACGAAGAACAGTATCGTTACGCTAGAGAGACATATCGTCGAAGAGGAGCGGAGTCGCCCGGAGGCGACTGGCGCCTTCAGTAAGATTCTCCAATCGCTGACCCTCGCTGCGAAAATCATCTCTCGAGAGGTGACCAAGGCCGGCATCGTCGATATGCTCGGAGGCACGGGGGACACGAACGTACAGGGGGAGCGCGTCCAGAAACTGGATCTATATGCAGAGGATGTCATCTTCCGAGCGTTGGATCATACGGGGACACTCTGTTGCATGGTCTCCGAGGAATCCGAGGACGTCATTCCCATTCCGGATCAGTTTCCGAAGGGCGATTACGTGCTGATCTTCGATCCCTTGGACGGCTCTTCCAATATCGACGTCAACGTTTCGATCGGCACCATTTTCTCGATTCACCGGAAGGTATCCGACGGTGAGAAGGGTACCGAGGAGGACTGCCTTCAGGCTGGGTGTAAGCAGGTCGCGGCCGGATATGTGGTCTATGGATCGTCGACCATGCTCGTGTATACGAGCGGGCAGGGGGTTCACGGTTTTACGCTCGACCCGTCGATCGGTGAATTTTTTCTGAGCCACCCGAGCCTAGTCATGCCCGACCCTCCGAGCCGGATGTACTCGATCAACGAGGCATACTATCCTCTCTGGTCCGCTGGGCAGCAGAGGCTCATGCAGCGCTTGAAGGGGCTCGATGGTGAAGCGACGGCCTCCTACAGCTCACGCTACATCGGCTCGTTGGTGGCTGATTTTCACCGCACCCTGCTCAAGGGTGGAATCTTCATGTATCCGGCGGACTCCAAGAATCCGCATGGGAAACTCCGACTCCTATACGAGGCGGCGCCGATGGCCATGATCTGCGAGCAGGCCGGGGGGCGGGCGTCCGACGGACGGACGAGCATACTGAGCCTCGCTCCTGAGGCCATTCACCAAAGGACACCGCTGTACATCGGGTCTTCCGAAATCGTTGAAATGGCGGAGAGTTTTCTGGCCGAAGACGTTTAGCGGCTTGGGAGGCCGCCCCCTGAGCACGCTAACACTTGATGGGATGGTTCCCGGGCAGGTAGCCTTTGTCGAGATCGACGAGGGGCGCGGCGTAGTCGCCGGAGAAGCAGGCGTCGCAGAAGGAGCCGTGGTCGGAGACGACCGAGAGCATGCCTTCCAGGGACAGGTACCCCAGGGAATCGACCCCGAGTTGCTGTCCAATCTCGTCGGGACTGAGTCTGGACCCGATGAGTTCCTCGTGGCTGGGCATGTCGATCCCGTAAAAGCAGGGGAACCGCACCGGTGGGCTCGCGATGCGGAAGTGGACCTCTTTGGCGCCAGCCTGTCGAATGAATTTGACCAAGCTCCGGCTTGTGGTTCCGCGTACCAGCGAGTCGTCTACTACGATGACGCGCCGATCCTCGAGAACTTCCCGCACCGGGTTGTACTTCATCCGGGCGCCGAAATCTCGATCGACCTGGGAGGGCTTGATGAAGGTTCGCCCGACGTAGTGGTTCCGGAGGAGGCCCAATTCAAAGGGGATCCCGCTCCGCTCGCTGTATCCGAGAGCCGCCGAGTTGGCGCTGTCCGGCACCGAAACGACAGCATCGGCCTCTACCGGGTGCTCCTCGGCGAGCCGGCGTCCGAATCCACGACGCGCGCCGTCGACGGAAATGCCCCAGAGATGCGAGTCCGGCCGTGCGAAGTAGACCAGTTCGAAGATGCATGGCGCGGCCGACTCGGCCTTAGGGAGCTCGGGAAGGTTGCGGAGCGTTCCGTCCTCGATCCGGAGGATCTCCCCTCGCCGGATGTCCCGCACATACTCGGCGCCGAGTATGTCTAGCGCGCACGTCTCGCTCGCGATCACGTGTCCCTCATCGAGGCTACCCAGAACCAATGGCCGATACCCCCGAGGGTCGCGTACGGCGTACATCACCTCGTCCACCGTAATGGCGAGTGAGAACGCACCTTCAAGCTGACTGAGAGCATCCGCCACCTGGCCGTCGATGGTCGTCTCACGGGACCGGGCGATCAAGTGAATGATCACCTCCGAATCCGACGTGGTCTGGAAGATCGCTCCCTCCCTCACGAGTTGCGTCTTGAGATCATGGGCGTTCGTGAGGTTGCCGTTGTGGGCCACCGCCAGATCTCCGCCGCCGTACCGGACGACAATCGGCTGCGCGTTCAATGCCTGGCTTCCGCCCGCGGTCGAGTATCGTACGTGCCCTAACGCCGTACGGCCCGGAAGGCCTCTCAGGACATCCGCGCTGAAGACGTCGGCAACCAATCCAACACCTTTGTGAAGCCGTGCTTCACCGTCAGTGAGCACACAGATTCCGGCGGATTCCTGACCCCGATGTTGAAGGGCGTAAAGTCCCAGGAACGCCAGCTCCGCGGCGCCATCGATGCCACTGAAGCCGACGACGCCGCACTCCTCGTGAGGCCGGTCGTCGAGTTGGGACGCTGTGACGTCGATGGGTCCTGAAAGTGTTGGGGGGAAGGGCTTCGAGGTCACGATGGTCCGGCTCCATCCATCAGTTTGGGGATCGCGCCGTAGAACAGCTCGGCCAGGACTTCGATATCAGCTTCCAGCGATGTCGCTCGCCCATCTATCCTGAACCCCTCATCTGAAGGGGCGACCTTCCCGATCGCACGGCAGGGCACGTCATAGCGCTTCGCGAGACGTAAAACGTCGTCTGCGGAGTGCGCGTCGCACGACACCATCACGCGGCCTTGGGCCTCCCCGAAAAGGAGGGGAAGGACCGGGAGCGAGTCATGGAGTGTAACGTGCACGCCAAGCGGGTTTTCTCCTGCGCCAAGTGCGCTTTCAGCCAAGGCGCATGCGAGGCCGCCCTCCGACACATCGTGGGCGGAGTGGAGCAGCCCTTGTTGGATCATCGCCAATACGGCGTGCTGGAGTGCGCGTTCTGCGAGGAGATCGACCGAGGGCGGCTCTCCGGCGACGAGGCCCTCGATCACATAAAGATACTCCGAGGCCCCCAACTCGTCCGTGTTGTCGCCGAGCAGGATGACGGTGTCGCCTTCTTTCTGAAAGGCATGACGAGTAATGTGATCCACATCCTCCAGGACGCCGACCATACCGATGACGGGGGTCGGGTAGATCGCGACGCCGTCCGTCTCGTTGTAGAACGACACGTTTCCGCCGGTGACCGGTGTCTCGAACAGCTTGCAGGCCTCGGCCATCCCCCCCACGGCTTCACGGAATTGGTAGTAGATGTGGGGCTTGAGCGGATTTCCGAAATTAAGATTGTTCGTCACTGCGGTTGGAAGCGCACCCACACAGACCAGGTTCCTCGCGGCCTCGGCCACGGCGGCCATCGTACCCGACCGTGGATTCAGATAGACATATCGGCCATTGCAGTCGGTGGTGGCGGCCACGGCCCGGCGGGTATCGCGAAGGCGCACGACCCCGGCGTCCCCGCCCGGACCCACCGCTGTGCCGGTTCGCACGGTAGTGTCGTACTGTCTGTAGATCCAGCGCTTGGAGGCGATGTTCGGCGAAGCCATCAACTTCAGGAACGCCTCCGACGGATCAGCGTCCTCCGCGTTGAAATGGGTAAGATCCGCACAGCGAAGGTCGCGGATTTCTTCGGACTCGACGCCGTCTCGCTCGTACGTCGGGCATCCCTCCGTCAGCGGAAGGGAGGGGATTTCCGCCACCACGCGGTCGCCCTCAAGAACGCGGAAGAGACCGTCATCGGTGACGCGGCCGATTTTATCGGCCTCCAGTTCCCACTTGGCCAGGATATCCCGCACTACGCTTTCACTGCCCGATTTCGCGACCACAAGCATGCGCTCTTGAGATTCCGACAGCAGGATCTCGTAAGGGGTCATCCCGGGTTCCCGGACGGGCACGCGCTCCATGTCGATTTCCACCCCGTTCCCGGAACGGCCCGCCATTTCCGAGGCGCTTGAAGTAATCCCGGCCGCTCCCATGTCCTGGATGCCTGTGATATGGCCGCTCTTGATGAGTTCGAGGCTAGCTTCCAAAAGTAGTTTTTCGGTAAAAGGGTCTCCGACCTGGACCTGCGGCCGACTGGACTGGGAATCCTCGCTGAGTTCCTCAGACGCGAACGTCGCTCCATGAATTCCATCTCGTCCGGTACGTGCACCCACCGCCATGAGCGGGTTCCCGACCCCTTCCGCCTCGCCCTTGATGAGATCCTCGGCCCTCATGAGTCCGAGGCACATCGCGTTCACGATGGGATTTCCCTCATAGCCGCGGTCGAAGAAAACCTCTCCGCCGATATTCGGGATGCCTACACAGTTTCCGTAGTCGCCCACCCCCTTCACCACGCCGGAGAAGAGGTAACGCACACGGCCGCTATCGAGATCGCCGAAGCGAAGCGAGTCCAGGACGGCGATCGGGCGGGCGCCCATTGTGAACACGTCACGGAGAATGCCACCGACGCCGGTCGCCGCACCCTGGTACGGCTCGACGGCCGATGGGTGGTTGTGCGATTCGATCTTGAACGCCAAGGCCAAACCGTCTCCGATATCGATCACACCCGCGTTCTCGCCCGGCCCCTGGATCACCCAGGGTGCTGTAGTCGGGAGTGTGCTGAGGAGGCGTTTGGAGTTCTTGTAGCCACAGTGCTCCGACCACATGGCGCTGAACACGCCGAGCTCGGTGAATGTGGGCTCCCGCCCGAGGATCTCGAGTACGCGCTCGTACTCCGATGGCGACAGGCCGTGGTCCGCCACCAACTCCCGTGTGATGCGGGGGTCGCCCTCTCTGGGCGATATGCTCGATGCGGTCAAAGCTCCGGTACCGTCCACTCTATGGGTCACAATCCGATGAATCCGTCCGCGGAAGTTTTTTCAAGGATTACAGGGGGCTGCCACCCGTTCTCTCGCACGGGCACCCGTTACCATCGGTCAAACCGCCCCGAGAGGGGCAAGGTGCGACAGGAGTGATTTGAAGACGCCGAGCCCGTCTACAGACCCGAGAATGGGCTCCACCGCTCGCTCCGGGTGGGGCATCAGGCCCATGACGTTGCCAGCCTCATTCAGGATGCCGGCGATGGAGCGGGCCGAGCCGTTCGGGTTCGCACTGTCCACGGCCTCCCCTTCAGCATCCGTATACCGAAAGAGGACTTGGCCCTCGCCTTCGAGGCGGTCGAGGGTTTCATCATCGGCGTGATAATTCCCCTCAGCATGGGCGATCGGCATGCGGAGGATCTGGCCGGCTTCGTATTCCTGAGTAAGGATCGAGGATGTGTTTTCGACCCGCAGCAGGACGTCCTGGCCTGCGAAGAGAAGAGAGCGGTTTCGCAGGAGCGCCCCGGGTAGCAGCCCCGATTCACAAAGCGACTGAAAGCCATTACAGATTCCCAGAACCGGACCACCGGAGCTCGCGAAGGCCTTCACCGCATCCATGATCGGGCTCATGGTGGCGATCGCCCCGGCTCGGAGGTAATCCCCGTACGAGAAGCCACCAGGGAGCATGACCACGTCGACGTCACCCAGTTCGGCGTCTCGGTGCCAACGGAACTCGGGTTCGCCCCCGACGAGTTGAACGCACTTGTAGAGGTCGTAGTCGCAGTTGGACCCGGGGAAGGTGACGATGGCGACCCTCATGCGGACACTGCCTCTTCCGCGGCCTCTTGGACATCGATCTCGAAATCCTCCGTGACCGGGTTGGCCAGCAATCGACGGCACATCGCGTCCGCGCCGTCGCGGGCTTCTTCAGCGGAGGCTGCGTCCACGTCCAAGTAGAGGAACTTGCCCACGCGGACTTCTTGGACTTGCTCGTAGTCCAAAGAGCGCAGGGCACTTTGGATGGCCTTTCCCTCCGGGTCCAGCAGTCCCGGGCGCGGTGTCACTCGAATCTCAAGGCGAAAACGACTCACATTCCGCTCTCCACATCGTCAGGATGAATAGGGGTTATGGGACGGCGGAGCCCATCAGGCGCCAACTCTCCGTAGTCGACGGGCCGCTCTTCTGCGTCCGTGTCGTCGAAGCCGTCCTCCAGCGGATCGCGGTCCGGAAGACGTTCCAGGAGTCCGTGGATCACCGACCCGAACAGCCCCCAAGCGGTGTAGCCCAGAAAAATGGGGAAGAAGTAGTATGCGGGAACCATAATGGCCACGAGGACGTTCCCGAAAAGCCAAAGTGAAACCAGGATGCCTTTCGGGGTTGTAAAACTCAGCCTCGGGACCAGCGCATACGGGATGTTGCTCAGCATCAAGGCTCCGAGCACGACCAATAAGATACCAACGATGAGAGGCCACGGCATGGCCGCGAGGTACGTCTCGAAAAAAGGCGTTTGGCTGAACGGGTAGAAGGTGGCCAGGATCATTCCGGCCGTCGGCGAGGGAAGCCCGTGGAAATGTCGCTTCGCTTCTCCCCCTTGCTCGATGTTGAAGCGGGCCAGCCGGATCACGACGGCCATCACGTAGACCAACGGAAGCACCCAGCTCCAGGCCCCGTCGGAGAAATACAGTGTGTACATGATGAACGCGGGTGCGACCCCGAAGGAGATCGCGTCCACCAGCGAGTCCAACTCCCCACCGAATGCGGATCCTGTTCGGGTGAAGCGGGCGACGCGCCCGTCGAGCAGATCCGTGACGGCAGCCCAGACGATGAACCACCCGGCCCACTCGAAGTCCCCCCGTGTGGCGGCCACGATCGCATAGAAGCCGAAGAAAAGGCTCGCCATCGTGAACGCCGACGGCAGGATGATGATACCCCTCTGAAGCCTTCGGGCCGGCCGCATTCGATCGATCACGTGGTTCCCTCCCGACCGTCGATCCATGCCAAGACGGTAGATCCACCGGCCACTTTGTCTCCCACCGCGCAGTCGAGACTCCAGGCGAGTGGAATGAAGAGGTCCACCCTCGATCCGAACCGAATGAGACCAATGCGTTCTCCCCGCTCGACGTGTTCGCCCTGCTCAGGGTACGTGACGATCCGGCGGGCGATGAGTCCGGCGATCTGGCGGACGAGCACTCTGTGGCCCCGCGCAATCAATCCCAGGGAGGACTGTTCGTTCTTCTCGCTGGCTTTCGGATGCCAAGCCACGGCGTATTCACCGGGGCGATATTCGCGGTGCGCCACGTCCCCCGAAACCGGCGCGCGCTGCACGTGGACGTTGAAGACGCTCAGAAAGATCGTTATGCGGCGGCACACGCCCTTCACAAATGAGGGCTCGTCCACTTCACGTATATCGATGATCTTGCCATCGCCAGGAGCAATGACCACGCCCTCTGCGGAAGGGAGCTCACGTTCGGGGTCACGGAAGAAGTAGAAGACGAAGGCCGCCAGCAGGGTCAGCAGACTCGCGAGCACGGTTGTCCAGGGTCCCGTAACCGCCACCGCGGCCCAGGTCATCGAGGCGAAGATCGCGGCGCCGAGCATGAACGGATATCCCTCTCGGGCGAAGCGCATCAGGCTGCTACTCGAAGTGGGGGGGGCGAAAGTCATCGAGTTCCGTTCCGGTCAGGCGCCTGAAGGTCTCAAGATACCGTTCCGTTGTCTCGTGCACGACATGATCGGGTAAATCCGGAGGCGGGGGGGACTTGTCCCAGTCCGTCAACCCGTCCAGAAAATCCCGAACCGGCTGTTTGTCCAGAGACGGTTGGCCCCGGCCGGGCTCGTACAGGTCGTCGGGCCAGAACCGGGAAGAGTCCGGAGTGAGGACCTCATCGATCAACAGAAGTCGGCCGTCCGGGTGGTGCCCGAATTCGAATTTGGTGTCAGCAAGGATGATTCCGTGCTCCAGCGCAAGGGTCGCTCCGTGTCCGTACACGGCGAAGGAGAGGTCCCGCAAACGGTTGGCCTCGTCGATACCCAATTGCTCCACGACGCCAGAGAAAGGGATATTCTCGTCGTGCCCGGTCTGGGCCTTCGTGGACGGAGAGAAAATTGGAGCGGGCAGCTTCTGACTCTCGACCAGACCCTCGGGAAGCGGTTCCCCCGCCAGGGTTCCGGAGGTCCGATACTCCTTCCAGGCCGAACCCGACACGTACCCCCTGACCACGCACTCCACAAGAACCGGTTCGGTGCGGTGAACGAGCATGCTCCGGCGGGCCCAGCCCTCTTTGGACTCTCGCAAAGATGGCACTTGGTCGGCGATCTCGTCCGGGTCGGTGCTCAGGAGATGGTGGTCGAGCACGCCTCGCAGCGAGTCCAGCCACCACGCCGTGAGCTGTGTAAGCACTTCACCCTTACGAGGAATCGGCTGGGTGAGGATCACATCGAACGCGCTCACGCGATCGCTTGCAACCATCAGGAGCCGGTTGTCCCCGACGTCGTAGATGTCACGCACTTTCCCTCGGTAGAGGAGGGGTAGGGGCACCTGCGTCTCCAGCACGGCCATGGTGTCAGACTCGGATATCGGGTTCTCCAAGGCGCTCGTTGGCACCGGTTTCGAGGCGTACCAAGGTCGGCTGTACCCACTCAGCGAGGAAGCGGTCCACTTGTTCGGGAGCCCGCCCAACGAATCGCACAGGATCTGAGAATTCGCGCAATTGCTGCAAATCCATATCGAAGGTGTCGTCGTCCGCGATGCGCTCCAAGAGGTCGGCTGGAGGACCCTCGTTTTTCATTCGGTCCGCAGAGGCCAGCGCATGCCGCCTGATCCGCTCGTGAAGATCCTGGCGGTCGCCTCCCGAGGACGTCGCATGCATGAGAATCTTCTCCGAAGCCATGAACGGAAGGTGATCTTCCAGATTCCTTCGGATCACCTCAGCGTTCACGACCAGTCCCGAGGACACGTTTTCCACAAGGAGGAGAATCCCATCCAGCGCGAGGAAGGAGTCCGGGATCGACAGCCTCCGGTTGGCCGAATCATCGAGTGTGCGCTCGAGCCACTGCGTGGCGGCCGTAAAGAGAGGGTCCTGGGCCAGAACGATCACATGGCGCGCCATGGCACAGATGCGCTCGGCTCGCATCGGGTTTCTCTTGTACGGCATGGCCGATGAGCCGATCTGTTCCTCCTCGAAGGGCTCCTCGACTTCTCGCATGTGGGCGAGAAGTCGTAGGTCATGACCCATTTTGGATGCGGACGCGGCCACGTTCGCGAGCGTCCCGAGAATCTGGGCGTCCACTTTTCTCGTGTACGTCTGGCCCGTAACGCCGTACTCCTCCCCGAAACCCATGCGCTTCGCCACGGCCTCGTTCAGCGCATCCACTTTTCCGTGATCCCCTTCAAACAAGTCGAGGAACGAGGCCTGGGTCCCGGTCGTGCCCCGTACACCCCTGAAACGCAGCGTCTTCAGGCGAAATTCCAGTTCTTCGATGTCGAGAAGGAAGTCCTGCAACCAAAGGGTGGCCCGCTTTCCGACGGTCGTGGGCTGCGCGGGCTGAAGGTGGGTGAATCCGAGTGTGGGGAGATCACGATGCTCGGCGGCGAATTCGGCCAGGCGCGCGATGCATTTGACGAGTCGGTCCCGAACAAGCGTGAGGGCCTCCCGGTGAAGGATCAGATCCGCGTTGTCCCCGATGAACGCACTCGTGGCGCCAAGATGGATGACGCCTCTGGCCGCGGGCGCCACCTCCCCAAAGAGGTGTACGTGGGCCATCACGTCATGGCGAAACCGCTTCTCGTACTCCGCTGCTTTCTCGAAGTCGATCTGGTCGAGTCCGCTCCGCATTTCGTCGAGTGCCTGTTGCGGAATCGACAGCCCCAACTCGTGTTGTGCTGCGGCAAGAGCCAACCACAAACGCCTCCACGTTCCATAGCGATTCGCGGGGGAGAAGATGGCTTGCATTTCACGGGAGGCGTATCGCTCCCCGAGGGGATGGCTGTAGCGGTCCACTCCGTCCTCAGCCACGGGAACCTCTGAAGAGGAGGCGTCGCACGATCACTTCCCCGTTCCGTTCGATGTAGACGGCGACATTCCCGGAGGCTCGGCGGAGGACCTCTGCGGCCTGTTCCGCCGATTCGACCCGCTGCCGGTTGATCTGAAGGATCACGTCCCCCGCCCGGAGATCGATCTCTCTCTCGAGGTCGCGCTCGATGTCCACGACGAGCGCTCCCGTCTCATAACCAAGGCCACGTTCGGCGCGGATGCCCGGGGTCACGGTGATCAAGTCCATCTGCTCGAGGGCGGTGACCCGATCGGCGGAGACGGAAGGAAGTGCCTCCGACACGAGCGTCACTGGCCCTTGCCGTCCGTCGATTCCCAGCGCGATGGACTCGCCCTCCTCGAGGTCCAGCATCAGGGACTCGAAGTCCAGCAGGGTCCGCAATGCCCTTCCGTTGGCCGTGACCACGCGGTCGCCTCGCGAGACCTCTGCGCGCGCGGCTGGTGAAGACGGAGACACGCTCGATACGGCGACACCGTGCATCCTCCCCCAGATGTCCTCTTCTCCCGGGTCCACCTCGAAGCCGAGCCAGGCCCGCTTGACTTCTCCAAAGGCGATGAGCTCATTCGCGATGCGGACCGCCCGGTCGATGGGGATGGCGAAACCAAGCCCTTCGCTCCCTCCACTTCGGGAAAAGATGGAGCTGTTGACACCAATGACCTCTCCGACGGAGTTCACCAAGGGCCCGCCCGAGTTACCGGGGTTGATGGAGGCGTCGGTCTGGATCATCCCTAGATAGACCACACGGTCCTCGTCATCTGGGATGATGTGGCGCCCGGTTCCGCTGATCACGCCCGCGGTCACCGACGGTTCCGAGTTGGAAAACAGGTTGCCGAAAGGGTTGCCGATCGCCAAGGACCACTCTCCGATGAGCAGTCCCTCCGAGGTGCCCACGGGCGCCAGCGGTAAGTCGTTTCCTTGGATTCTGAGCACCGCCACGTCCGTGAGTTGGTCCGCTCCGACCAACTCGGCGTCGAAGTCCCGGCCATCGGGGAGCGTCACCATGATGCGCTCGCTGTCCCGAACCACGTGATCGTTCGTGAGGATCACCCCGTCGCCACTGACGATGAATCCGGATCCCAGGCCGCGGCTGCGCTGGGTGCGGGGCATCAGGAAGGGGTCGAAGAAGGATCTCGTTTGCACCTGTTCAGTGTGAATCACATTGACGCTCACGACGGACGGCGCCACCCGAGCGGCGGCCTCGACGATGGCAGTGCTTCTAGAACCGGAGATCGCATCCGACTGGCTCTGGCGCGGCTCCGTCGGCCTCACCTGGGGAAAGGCCGGAGATGCAATCGTCTCGAAAGCGACAGCCGAGTCGCGCGTACTCTCGCCTCCGTCGCAGGCGCCTAGAGGGACCGCCATGCTTACGGCCCAAAGCAATTTCGCCCTGAATCTGCGGGGACTCATCATCGGGTCCGCCATGGATTCACCATTGGCGGTTAGAGATCCCTCCCGACGGATTTCCAGTCCGCCATGAAGCCGTCGAGGCCCCTGTCCGTCAACGGATGTTCCAACAACTGATACAGCACTTTTGGGGGCAACGTGCCACAGTCCGCTCCAATCAGGAGGGCTTGAACCATGTGTTGTGGGTGTCGGATAGACGCGGCCAAGATTTCCGTGTCGATGTCGTAGTTGTCATAAATCTGGCGGATCTGGCTGATCAACTCCATGCCGTCCCCCGCAACATCGTCGATTCGTCCGATGAACGGAGAAATGTAGTTGGCTCCCGCCTTCGCGGCGAGGTGAGCTTGGGTGGGCGAAAAACAGAGCGTCACGTTCACGCGAATGCCGTCGCTCGTCAGGGTGCGGCAGGCGCGAAGTCCGGCCTCGGTCAGGGGGGCCTTGATCACGATGTTGTCGTGAATCTTCGCGAGGCGCCGACCTTGCTCGATCATGCCCTCGGCATCCAGCGCGACGACCTCAGCGCTAACGGGCCCGTCCACAGTCTGGCAAATGTCGAGGAATAGTTCTGCCGGGTCGCGCTCGGCCCCTACCTTCGCCATGAGCGACGGATTGGTGGTCACGCCATCGATCAGACCGGCCTCGGCGGCACGGCGAATCTCCGCTATGTCTGCTGTATCCAGAAATATTTTCATTTAGTCAGCGTTTCAGTCGGTGGTGAGGACTGCTCTGGTGCGGGAAGCTGTGCCGGATACATGACGTGATCCGGATACGTAACGTGATGAAGAAATAGACCCGTCGGAGGCGCGGGAGGGGACGTCAGAAGGTCACCCTCAGGCTCTTCCAGCAGACGGCGAAGGTCGGACAACGGTCGCTTGCCTCGTGCGATATCCACCATCGTTCTGACCAAATACCGAACCATGTGATGGAGGAAGCGGTCAGCGGTGATTCTAAACTTGAGCCCGAGCCGCTCCCAGGGCTCCCAACTGGATTCGTGAACCGTGCACCGGTCTCCCCTCTCGGGTTGTCCCGACTTGGCGAAGGCCTTGAAGGAATACTCGCCCACGATAGTCTCGGCCGCGCTCTGGAGAAGTGCCTCATCCAACGCATTGGCGAAGGGCCAGCACCAACGCTGGTGGAAAGGCGACCTGGACTCCGCAGAAAGACCGAGATGATAAAGATACGTGCGCTTCACTGCGTCGTAGCGGGGATGGAAATCGGGCGAGGTGATCTCTACGCTCTTGATCCAGATGTCGTCGGGCAGTACAGCGGACAAGGCCTTTTCTAGTTTTCCGGGCTGCCACGTGTCTGGAAGGGAGGCGACGGCCACTTGGCCGGTCGCATGAACGCCGCTATCGGTTCGTCCCGATCCGATCACCGGGCGACGGGTACTCGTGAGCTGCTCCAGGGCCGCCTCCAACTCCCCTTGAACGGTGCGCTCCTCGCGCTGTATTTGCCAGCCGTGGAAGGCGGATCCATCATATTGAAGAATCAGCTTGAGGCGATTGTCCTTCACGGCGTTCACGCCCAGAAGGTAGGTGGGGCGCAAGCGTTGTCAAGCCGTGGTAAAAAGGATGAATTCGCACCTATCCAAGAGCGCCGTCGGCTGTGCCCGAGGACGCTGAATCGTCACCCGAACCCCGTGTTAAATGAGTCAAGATTCCGCTTCTCCACTGACGCCTTTCGACCTCTCGGCCGTCATCCGGAAGGCCGCCGGGGGCGAGCATCTCACCGCGTTCGAGGCCGAATTCGCGTTCGACGTCTTCATGGAGGGTGAGGCCTCTCCGGTGCAAATGGCCGCCCTTCTGACCGCGCTCAGCGTGAAAGGACTTGCGCCCGGCGAGGTTGCTGGCGGTGTGAGGGCGCTTCGGAAAGCCATGATTCCGATCGCCTCGGCGGCGTCCGACGCGTTGATCGATACTTGCGGGACGGGTGGTGGCGCCGTGACCACGTTCAATATCTCGACGGCTGCCGCTCTCGTCGCTCGTGGTGCGGGCGCACGGATCGCGAAGCACGGGAACCGCTCGTTCACGTCCCGAAGCGGGAGCGCCGACGTCCTCGAGGCGTTGCAGGTCCGCATCGAACTCAGTCCGGAGGAGATGGCTCGGGTCCTCGAGGAGGCGGGTCTGGTATTCATGTTCGCGCCCTTGCTCCATCCTGCTATGCGCCACGTGGGGCCGGTCCGCCGGGAGCTGGGTTTCCCGACGATCATGAACGTTCTCGGTCCGCTGACCAACCCCGCCGGGGTGCGCCGGCAATTAGTCGGCGTCGCCGACCCCGCGTTGGTTCCTCTCGTCGTCGAGGCGCTCAAGGAGCTCGGTCACATTCGGGCGCTCGTCGTGCACGGCGAGGCGGGGCTGGACGAACTGAGTCCGATGGGACCGACCGCGGTCGCCGAACTCGATGATGGCGCCATAACTCACCGGACCGTCAGCCCGGAGGACTTTGGATTGGAGTCCTGCTCGGCGGAGGAATTGGCCGGAGGGGGTCCCGAAGACAATGCGGCAATAATCTTGCGCGTACTCGGGGGTAAGGACCCGGGAGGCGCTGGAGCAGCCGTCGTCATGAACGCCGGGGCGGCGATCTACGTCGCGGGTATTTCAGAGACCCTCGAAGAGGGTGTCGCAGCAGCAACGGCCGCCATCGACGACGGGAGTGCGCTGGAAGCGCTCGAGGGCCTGCGGAAGGCCGTGCACACTTAACCGTAGCCACGACTATGGCGTCGTCGCTCCGCCTAGGGCCCGGGACCGTGGCATCCCGGGTACCCGTGCGGCAGCACGGGTGGCGGCCCACCCCCCTTTCCGATCACCCTTCTAATACTTCCGGATGACCCCCACGACTACGCCCTGAATCTGCACGTTGTCCGCATCCTCGAGGATCGGTGCCATAGTGGGATTCGCCGGCTGAAGCCGGATCCGGCCGTCTGGTTCCCGGTACATCTTCTTAACGGTCGCCGAATCACCGCCGACGAGCGCGACGACCATCTGGCCATCCGAAGCGGTCTCCTGGGAGCTCACCACAATGTAGTCGCCGTCCCGGATCTGCTCGTCGATCATCGACTCACCTTCGACCCGCAACACGAAGTTCTCACTTCCGGACTTTACCATATCCGGCGGCACGGCGAGCGTCTCCTGTTGCTCGATCGCTTCGATGGGTAGTCCGGCGGCCACCGCACCGAGAAGCGGCAGTTCAGCTACGTTTGTGCCGAAGGCCTCGCCCACCAATTCGATGGAGCGACTCTCGTTGTAGGCCTTCCGGATATAGCCCTTGCGTTCCAGATTGCTCAGGTGCTCGTGCACCGTAGCCAGGGAAGAGTACCCGAATGCTTCGGCGATCTCTTCGAAGCTCGGGGCGTACCCATTTCTTTCGATAAAGCTCTCAACATGGTCGAGGATCTCTTTCTGTCGCTTCGTCAGGGGCATATCGATGACCTCTGTCTGATGAAAACCCGAATAAGACCCGAACAAACATTACCCGAAGGTTGCCCGAAGTGCAAGGCCGTAGGCCGCTTTAGGCTTGCTGGACGGGTACAGTGGGTCGATCGGGTCGCCGGATGAGACCGCCCGGGGACATCCTCCAGCAGATCGTCGATACCAAGCGGGGCGAAGTCGAGGCCTTGAGGAGGGGCCTCCCGGAACTCCGGGATCACGCCGAGGACGCTCCGCCAGCGAGAGATTTCGTCGGTTCACTCGCGGGAGGGGATGAGGTGTCGGTCATCGCTGAGATCAAGCGGCGCTCGCCGGGTGCCGGCCCGATCCGTACGGATCTTGATCCGCTTCTTCTTGGACCAACGTATGAGTCGGGGGGGGCCGCCGCACTCAGCGTTCTCACGGATGAAGAGTATTTCGGCGGTTCGCTGGGGGATCTGGCCGGAGTGCGCGGTCTCGTGACGATTCCTGTGCTTCGCAAGGACTTCGTCGTCGACGAGTCGCAGGTGTACGAGGCGCGAGCAGCGGGGGCGGATGCGATCCTGCTCATCGTGCGCATCCTCGACAATGAGAGGCTCCGTGCGTTGAGGATGTTGGCGGAAGAGCTCGGGATGTCCGTGCTCGTCGAGGCCCACGACGGCGCCGAAGTGGACCGGGGTGTGGCCTCGGGGGCCAGTCTCCTCGGCATCAACAATCGAAACCTTCGGACGTTCGAGGCGCGGATCGATGTAACCATGTCATTGGCCGCCCGAGTCCCTCCCAGCGTGATTCTGGTGTCCGAGAGCGGGATTCACACCGCCGCCGATGTCCGCAGCGTGGGAGAGATGGGTGTGGACGCTGTGCTCGTAGGCGAGTCTCTCCTTCGGCAGGAAAACCCCGGAGCTGGCGTGACCGCTTTGGCGGGGCAGGGGAGAGCATCGCGGTGAGTCTCGGCACTCTCGATGGCTCGCGAGCCTAGGACACGGCACCAGATGAGCGACATGGAAATAAAGATCTGCGGTATCACCAACCCGGAGGATGCCGTTGCCGCCAGAGAGCTCGGCGCGGATTACCTGGGCATGATTCTGTCCCGGGGGTTCTCGCGAAGTATTCCGCCCGATGAGGCAGTCGACATCGGGCTTGCGGCGGAAGCGCCTCTGGTGGCGGTCCTCGTGGACGAATCGTTGGGCGAGGCCGAGCGCATCGCGGGGTCGAGCGGGGCGTCGGTGATCCAGTTGCACGGTGAGGAGGACGGTGATTACGCCGAGGAGTTGCGCCGGCGGGGAAAGTGGGCCATTTGGAAGGTTGTTCGGGTCCGAGACCCGGAAGATGTTACAAGGGCCGTGGAGGCCTTTGGGGCCCGTGTCGACGGCCTGCTCCTCGACGGGTGGCATCCCGATCGGCCCGGCGGTAGCGGAGAATCGTTCTCCTGGGAGGGTGTGGGCGCGTTGAGGGACCGCATTCCGCACGATTTGAAGGTGATCGCTGCGGGAGGCCTCACGCCACGGAATGTGGCCGATGCGATCCAGGCTCTTCGGCCCGATATCGTCGACGTGAGTTCGGGCGTGGAGTTGCAAGTTCGCCGCAAGGACCCGGAGCTGATCCGCGCATTCGTCCGTAACGCCCGCGGGGAGAAATGACCATGAAAGCTGAGGGGGAGCGCTTCGGCCCGTACGGGGGCCGGTACGTACCCGAAACGCTCATCTCGGCTTTGGACGAACTGGCTGCCGCCTACGAAGAGGCGAAGGCCGATTCCACCTTCCGTGAAGACCTCGACTTACTACTTCGCGACTACGTGGGCCGCCCTTCTCCTCTCTACCGTGCCTCCCGGTTGGAGGCGTCGGTGGCCAGCGTGCCGATTTTTCTGAAGCGCGAGGACCTCAACCACACCGGCGCACACAAGATCAACAACACGATCGGGCAAGCCCTGCTCGCCCGCCGCATGGGAAAGCGCCGAATCATCGCGGAGACTGGGGCGGGCCAACACGGCGTCGCTACGGCCACCGCATGCGCGCTTTTCGATATCGAGTGCATCGTTTACATGGGCGAAGTCGACGTGGAGCGACAAGCGTTGAACGTCTACCGGATGGAACTCCTCGGCGCGGAGGTCAGGCCGGTCGGATCAGGGACGCGCACGCTCAAGGATGCGACCAACGAAGCCATCCGTGATTGGGTCACCAACGTTGAGACCACGCACTACATCATCGGCTCGGTCGTTGGGCCATCACCGTTCCCACGTATCGTTCGTGACTTTCAAGCTGTGATCGGCCATGAGGCCCGCGAGCAAATGCTCGCTCGTACCGGCGCGCTACCCGCGGCAGTGGTGGCGTGCGTCGGCGGCGGTTCGAATGCCATGGGCATTTTCCACGCGTTCCGGGCGGACGACGGGGTGGACTTTATCGGCGTCGAGGCCGCCGGTGAGGGCATCGATTCCGGGAGACACTCCGCTACGCTCGCGGCAGGACGGCCTGGGGTGCTTCATGGGGCTATGAGTTACCTCCTGCAGGATAGCGACGGTCAAGTATCACCGGCGCATTCGATCTCCGCCGGCCTCGATTATCCGGGTGTCGGCCCTGAACACTCCCACCTCAAAGACACTGGACGCGCCCAGTACGTATCCGTCACAGACGAGAAAGCTCTTGCAGCCTTTCACCAGTTGTCCGATCTAGAAGGAATAATACCGGCACTGGAGAGCGCGCACGCCATTGCGCATGTCCTGCGGATTGCTCCGGAATACCGGGAGCAAGGACCACTTTTGGTGTGCTTGAGTGGTAGGGGCGACAAGGACGTCAATCATGTTGCTCGCGTTGAAGAAGGAGACAGTTAACATTAGATAGTTGTGCATACCCCAGCATCCGCGTCAGCGACTACCTCATCTGAACGACTACCTCATCTGAATCTGAGTTCAATGCCGAGTATCTCTGAGAGGTTCGGAGAGCGCCGGGGTGAGGGGCGGGCCACCCTTGTCCCCTATGTGACCTCCGGCTTTCCGTCCCGTTCCGCGACCGTAGACGTGCTGGCAGGCCTGGCGGAAGCGGGTGGCGACGTACTGGAGTTGGGGATCCCGTTCAGTGACCCGCTAGCGGATGGGCCAACGATCCAGGAGTCCACTTTCCGGGCGCTTGAGGGAGGGATGTCGGTCGAGGGGACCCTGGAGGTGCTCGCGGAGTTCAGGCGCGGATCGGACACCCCGATTGTGCTCTTCAGCTATTTGAATCCGCTCCTTCGTTACGGCCTCGAGGCGTTTTTGGCGCACGCCGAAGAGGCAGGAGCGCAGGGGTTGCTTCTCACCGATGTGCCCACCGGCGCCGACCAGCACCTCGAGGAAGCCATCCTCGCTTCCACGCTGGACTTGATCCGCTTGATCGCTCCCACGACCCAACCGGATCGTGCTGCCGCGATCGCGAAGAACGGTCAGGGATTCCTCTATTACATCTCCAGGACGGGGGTGACGGGGGCCCGTGAGGCCCTGGCGGAAGACTTAGAGGAAGAGGTGAGGGCTCTCCGGGAAGTCGTCGAGCTTCCGGTGGCCGTGGGTTTCGGGATTTCCACGCCCGAGCAGGCGGCGCTGGTAAGCGGCGTTGCCGACGGCGTGATCGTCGGCAGCGCGCTGATCCGTGCCCTGGATGAGGGCGGCCCGGAGGGCGCGCGTACCTTCCTCGCCTCTTTGCGGTCTGCCATGGATGAAGTTTCGAGGGGGGACGAAGTTTCCTAGGCCTTACGCTCCTTAAGCCGATCCAGAAGCGAGGGATCGGGTTCGACAAACAGCGTTTTTGCCCGGGCCAACTGTACGCTGCCCGGAGGGGCTTTTCTGGGTTTTCGCACGTACTTTCTCCTCGTCCAGTCGACCGGAACGCTCCCCGAGGATCGAGCCTTCGAGTGTAGAGCGGCGAGGATGGCTGCCTGTTCTAGATCTCGAGCCGGCGGCGTCTCTCCCCCGTCCCACCGGAGCACCACGTGAGCGCCCGCCGAATGTCTGGCATGAAGCCAGATATCGTTGGGTGCGGAGTGCTTGAAGGTCAGTTGATCGTTGTGTTTTGACCCGCGTCCAACCCGTACTTCCAATCCCCCCGATGTCCAATAGCGCCGGTAGGGAAGGGGCGGTCCGGAGGCGTCCGGCGTTTCTCTCCCGCCGCCTCCCGACTCGGGAAGCGCCTCCCGGATCTCATCCGCTGCGGCCTCCCCATCTCGAACCCGTTCCAGGAGATCGTTCAGTTCGGCGACGCGAGCCTCCGCTTCTCCGATCAAGGCCGGCAAATTCGCCCGGGCCCGCTCGGCCCTCCCAGCACGGTCGTAGAAGTGCTCGGCGTTCTCGTGGGGGGAGAGCTTGGGATCGAGAACGATTGTCTCCGGTGTGCCTTCGAAGCCCGGAAGGGTCACTTCGGCGGCTCCCTTGTTCATGAGGTACAGGTGCGAGAGAAGCGTGTCTCCTTGCCTGCGTAGGGACTGTGGGTCCGGCGTGGCTCCGAATTCTCGCTCGAGCTTGCCGTGCTTCTTGCGTACGGCCCTGAGGGCGTTCTCCAAGGCCTTCGTCCATCGGGAGGGCGTCAGGACTGCACCGGCTCCGTCGGCTCGCCGTACGCCCTCGAGGGCTTCGAGGAGCGACTTCGATGTTTGGTGACGATATACGGGTAGCTCCACCGGGTAGGGCTGGTCTCCCCACTCGCAGTCGAGAGTGAAGGCCGCCTGGGGAGACCAGCCCTCGTCGCCCGGGGGGGATCCGCCGCCGCCCGCGCCGAGGCCGATCTCCCTGAGGCGCCGCCAGAGTTGATAGCCGGTCTCCAGGGCGGCGTCTCCGCTCTCCGGCGCGGCCTCTTCGCCCGGTCCGTGTGCGCCGCCCAAGAGTGCCGGGGCGTTGATGGGAGAGGTGAACGCGACCTCTTGAAGCAGCGCGCGTCGTCTCTTTTTCAGCGTCTCCTCGGGTTCGAGGATCTCGAGCCAGTCCTGAAGGGCCAAGGGAGCATCTACCCCGCGCCTGTCGGACACCGGCTTTGCGTAGGGGCTTCCAATCCTCGGCGCTCGAGCTCCCGATCGAGGCACCAGCACATGCCGGACCGTCCATTCGTCCCCCTCGACCACCGTAGCGTTGCTCCGGCCGGGTACGAACTCGACGACAACGCGAACCGCGCCTCCCCTCCCACGAATCCGCGTGAAAACGAAAACGAGAACCCTCTCGTCCGGTATGTGGCCCACCGCCGCCAGTACACAAGGGAACGTGCGGCTGCCTTCCGGAGGTTCGGACCGTCCGAGAACCTCCACGCCGAGGCGGGAGGGCGCGACATCCACCAAGGCGGTCGCGTCGCGAAAGTAGACGTGGAGGGTCCCCGCGCCGTGATCGAGAAAGATTCCCTGGAGCCGCTCTCCCGACAGGACGTCGTTCAGTTCGGCGGCTATGGTGGCGGTCAGAATCGGATCCCATCGCATCATCGAGGAAAGATAGCGTAGAACAGGGGGCGCCTGGCCGTTTGGTGGGGCCTCGGCTAGGTTTTGGCGCCATCAATCTGCTGATGTAAGACTGAGCAATGCCCCGACGTATAGCCTTCCAGTGATCCAGAGCACACCAATTCCTGCCGGAAGTCCGGTATGAGCGAACTCCACCCCTGGGTCGCCGCGGCTGCTACGGGCGTGCTTCCTGATTGGGCCGTCGCCTGCAAGAAACGAAGGTCCCATATGGGGCGGGTGGCGGAGTTGCTTCGGGAGTGGGGCGAAGTCAGGGGTGACGACCCGCTGGACGTCGAGCGTTGGACTGCCGCGGGTTATCTTCATGACGCTTTGCGTGATGCGGATCCGTACGAACTCCGTGGGGCGCTCTCGACCCCCCTGGATGAGCTGCCGGACGAGGTGATCCACGGTCCGGCGGCGGCGGATCGTCTTCGCCTGGCCGGCGTCACGGACGAGCCGCTACTTACTGCAATCGCGTTCCATTCACTGGGAAGTCCAGACTTCGATGACATCGGGAAAGCGCTCTATGTGGCGGACTTCCTCGAGCCTGGGCGTAAGATTCAGCCCAAGTGGAGGGCTCGGCTGCGCAGTGAAATGCCCGGAGGCCTCAATGCGGTGGCCAGAACCGTGGTGGGTAAGCGGATTCAGTTCCTGGTGAAGAAAGGGCGTCCCGTGCCGCTGGAGACGCTGGGACTGTGGAACGTGCTGGCGAAGGGGAGGTCATGGGTGAGCGCCTCCGAAGTCTGATCGTCCTCTGCGTCGTATTGGCCACGGGCATTTTCATTGGATCAGCCGTCTCGCAGTGGAAGCCATTACCCCAGCAGGAGCGTCCAGCGCCGTCGCCGCCGCTTAACTCCACCGCCGAGGGGTTGGGCCGAGTGCGGGTGGAAGTCCTCAACGCAGGGGGGACGGAGGGTATGGCGCGCCTCGCTACCGACCACCTACGGGACCGCGGTTTCGACGTCGTTTTCTTCGGTAATGCGGACACTTTCGGACAGGATTCCACGATCGTACTGGACCGTTCCGCGAGGCCACGAGCGGCGGCGGCGGTCGGACAAGCGCTCGGCACGAGCCTGGTGGAGAGCCGACCCGATGTGAACCTTTACCTTGATGCAACCGTAATGCTGGGTAGTGATTGGACACCCGACATGGGCGGTGACGCGGACGAGGGAGAGCAATCTCCTTGGTGGGACGTCCGCAGGTTTCTACGGTAACCGATTATGGCAAAGAAAAATCGACGGCGTCGACATAAACGTGGCGTGAGTGCGAGTGACAGTGCGGTGAATGCGAGCGACAGTGGGGTGGGTGCGAGCGACCGGAAAGGTGGTCCCGAAGTAGGGAAGGGGGTGAAGGCGAAGCCTCAGCGCGCTGCCAAGGCACCGGACGGCGCGGTCATGGAGTGGGCGAAATCGCTCCTGGTGGCTGCGGTGCTTTTCGTCGTCATTCGCACTTTTATTCTGCAGACCTTCGTGATCACGTCGGGGTCCATGGAGAACGCGCTTCTGGTCGGTGATTTCCTCATCGCGAATCGGGCTGCCGTGGGCGTACGGATTCCGGGTACACAGACTCGTATCCGTGGGTACTCGTCGGTCCGACGCGGCGACGTCCTGGTTTTCGATCCACCGCACGAGCCCGATCTCAAGCTCGTCAAGCGCCTCATCGGCGTTGCGGGAGATACCGTCTCCATGAAGGACGGCGTGCTTACGCTCAACGGGCAGGTCCAGAGCGAGCCGTACGTCAAACATGTGGATCCCGCTGGGGATGACCCGCACGCCTGGATGGCGTGGCAGTCAGAGCATCTGGTCGATACGGTGTCGAAGACGGATTACCGGCCGACGCGGGACAACTGGGGTCCGCTCGTGATTCCAGAGGACCGGTACTTCATGTTGGGGGACAACCGGGACACGAGCCTCGATTCCCGGTACTGGGGACTGCTCGAGGGCTGGCGGATCGAGGGGCGCGCCTCGTTTATCTACTTCTCCTACAACAAGGGCTCATTCAGGCCCTTTCCATGGCTTAGGGAGGTCCGGCTCGGTCGGGTCTTCTCCCGCATTCGCTGAGGGCCGCCGACCTTCCCCGGCGGCTTCAAGCTTTCGCTGGCCTTCTTCTGTATCCGGTACGCGACGAGGCTCCATCCTGGTCGCCCGAAGCTGGCCGCATGCCGCATCGATGTCCCGTCCGCGTGGAACCCGAACGGCCACAGATACACCTCGAGCATCGAGTACCGAGCGAAACTCTTCGATGCGTTCTCCCCGGCTCGCTGTCCAATCCTGGAAGGGGATGGGATTGTAGGGGATCAGGTTTACGAAAGCGTCGACGGAGGAGGCGAGATCCGCTAGCTCGGGAGCCAAGTGCGGGGCGTCGTTGACACCCCGTATCATGGTGTATTCGAACGTGATTCTTCGTCCGCCGGCCCGGTCGAACGTCGAGAGGGCGGCCATGAGTTCTCCGAGGGAGTGTCGCTTCTCCAGGGGAATCAGTGTGCTCCGCAGCTCGGACTCCGGCGCGTGCAGGGAAACGGCCAGGCGGAACTGCTCTTCGCGTTCAGCTAGCTCGAGGATGCCTGGAACGACGCCGACCGTCGACACGGTGATCCGCCGCGCTCCAACGCCGTAACCTTGGTTGAGAATGGTCAGGGAGGGGTGAAGCGCTTTTCGGTTGCTGAGCGGTTCCCCCATTCCCATATACACGATGTTGGAAATCCGTCCGTAGCCGTTATCGAGGGCCCATCTCCGGGACACACGGTATTGGGACACGATTTCGCCTGACGTGAGTTGGCGTTGGAAGCCGGCCCAGCCGGTCGCGCAGAACGTGCATCCCATCGCACAGCCGGCTTGAGACGAGATGCAAAGGGTCAGGCGGTCGGTCGTGGGGATCAAGACGGATTCCACGAGTTCTCCATCCGCGAGCTTCCAGAGGTGTTTGACGGTCCCGTCCGAGGAGCGGGATACGGTATCGGCAATGGGTTCCACTAGAGAGAATTCGGCGTCGAGTGCATCCCGCTCGGCCACCGGGAGATTGGTCATCCCGGCGATGTTGGGGACGCACTCTTCGAAGACCCACTTCTTGACCTGCTCTACTCGGTATGAGGGTTGCCCGCGGGTCTCGAAATGCTTGGTCAAGACCGACCCGACTTCCTTGGGTGGAAGGCCGAGAAGATCGGTTCTCGTGTCGGGCATGGAGGGCGTCCTTCGGGCCGGAGCGGCCCGATGGGTTCGGAGTCACCGTGCGGCGATGATGAGGAAGATAACGGCATACAGAGTGGTGCGGGTGATGGGTCGGTTCGACCCATCACCGTTGGTACGACGATTTCTTGTATCGCCCAGATGCCCAGGTTAAACTTGAAGCGTTCGCACTGTGCTTCTTCGACAGCCTTTCTAGTGCGGACAACTACACTAGAGGGGGGCCGGATACTGTATCCGTTTTCGAACAATCAGTGAAGGCTTGGGTTCTTGGGTGGGGGCCGGCCGCTCTCTGGGCGGCGGTCCTCTTTTTATTGAGCGAATTGGATGAATGGCATCAAAACTTCGTTCCGGGCCGATACTCGACCGTGGGTGACTGGGTGGCGGACAGCGCGGGCGTGATGCTCGGCTTGGTATTGTTCTCACGATTCTCTTTTCGGTCTAGTGACGTAGGATCAACCGCACAACCGCTCTGTGCCCACGGACGAGAATGACATGACCTTACAAGTTGAAGGGTTGCGGTGGCACGACCCCATCTCCGGTGTTGGAGCTCCTAACCGTAGCGAAAGCTATGGCGTCGTCGCTCCGCCTAGGAGTTGGGACCGTGGCATCCCGGGTACCCGTGCGATAGCACGGGTGGCGGCCCACTGTACTTCCTCAGCAGCCTTCTAACATGAACCGCATCGAAATCGAACGGACCGCACTTCGCTCGCGCATGCTGGGAGGCATTCGCGCCAATGACGAGGGGACCGAGGTCGAGTTGGCGGGCTGGGTTCACCGCCGCAGGGATCTGGGCGGGTTGATCTTCCTCGACCTTCGAGACCGAAGCGGGCTGGTCCAGGTGTCCCTTGGGCCCGATTGGACCGATGCGACCTCGCTCGAACTCGCGCATCAGCTTGGGGCCGAGGACGTGGTGGCCCTAGTTGGGTCCGTGGCGGTTCGGCCGACCGAGAACCGGAATCCAGAGATCCCGACGGGAGAGGTCGAGATCCGCGCGACGGCTCTGCGTCACCTCGCTCATGCCGACACGCCGGCCATCCCTGTATACCGGGGACCCGAGGACGAGCTGCCGTCTGAGGAACTCCGGCTGAAGCATCGTGTTCTGGATCTCCGCCGCACGGAGCTTCAGGAAAACCTCCAACTCCGGCACCGGCTGATTCTCGCGTGCAGAAATTACTTGGATGGGCTCGGGTTCATCGAAGTCGAGACTCCCATCCTGACAAAGCCGACTCCTGAGGGCGCACGCGACTATCTGGTGCCGAGCCGTTTACACCACGGAGAATTCTACGCGCTTCCGCAGAGTCCGCAGATCTATAAGCAACTCTGCATGGCGGCGGGCTTCGATCGCTATTTCCAGATTGCGCGGTGCTTCAGGGACGAGGATTTGAGGGCTGACCGACAGCCGGAGTTCACACAGATCGATGTCGAGGCATCTTTCGTGGATTCCGACGACATCCTAGGGTGGATGGAGGGGCTCATGGTCGCTCTCGCGGCTGAGACTCTGCGAATTCAAGCTACGGCGCCTTTCATCCGGATGACGCACGCCGAGGCGCTGGAGCAGTATGGGACCGACCGACCCGATCTCCGCTACGGGTTGAAAATCCAAGATTGGACGACCGCACTGGCACGGCTCGACGTGCCGGTGTTCTCCGCCGCGGTCGGCGAGGGGGGGCGGGTGCGTGGACTCCTGCTTGAGGGTGGGGCTGGGCTTTCTCGAAAACAGATCGAGGCGATCGAGGGCGTCGCTAAGGCAACGGGTGCACCTGGGCTTCTGTGGGCGAAGCGCATGGAGGACCGAGGATCGGGCTCACTTGCGCGCTTCATGGACGAAGAGGCGTATCAAGAGTTGGGAGCCAACCCGGGCGACCTCGTGCTGGTCGCGGCCGGAAGCGATGTAGTGACGTCGCCGGCCCTCTCTGCGGCGAGGTTGGCTGCGATCGAGGCGCTGGACATTCCCCAGGACCAGGAACACGCCTGGCTCTGGGTCGTGGACTTCCCCGTCTTCGAGGACGGCCTGGACGGCGCGGTAAGCGCGAACCACCATCCGTTCGTGATGCCCCACCCGGAAGACACGGAGCGACTCGAGAAGGAGCCGATGAGCGTCCGTGGGCTGGCCTACGACTTGGTTTTCAATGGTGTCGAGCTCGGCTCGGGTAGCATCCGTAATCACGATCCGGATTTACAACGCCGCATCCTTCGCTTGCTCGGGTTGGATGACGCCGAGATCGAGCGGAAGTTCGGGTTTCTATTGAGTGCCCTCTCTTCGGGTGCGCCGCCCCATGGCGGCGTAGCCTTCGGTGTGGATCGACTGGTCGCGCTCTTTGTCGGTGCCGGTAGTCTGAGAGAGGTCATCGCGTTTCCCAAGACGACCGCCGCTCGCGCCCTTTTCGAGGGGGCGCCCACGCTGCTTAACGCCGACGGTCTTGCCGAGCTGGGTTTGTCTCCGAAGCCGGCGGCCTCGGAGGAGGGGTCTGGTGAGAACGGGGTCGTCCACTTGAGCGGGGCGGAAACATGACGTCGGGGGGCATGAAGTCGGGTCGGAGCGGGGCGGTAGAACACCGCGTCGACGCCGAAGGGGTCGATCCGCTGCTCTTTACGGGTGCGCACGACGTCAACCTTCGGGAAATCGCGGGTCTGTATGACATTCGGCTGGTGCTTCGAGGGGACCATGTCATCTTGTCCGGAGAGTTGTCGGCGGTGGAGAAGGCCGCCCCGTTGGTCCAGCATCTGATCGAGCTGTCCCGCTTGCGGGCGCCGTTCGACCGGAACGACATCGCGCGCTTTGCGGAGGGCCTGGCCTCGAATGGCCCAGAGGGCGTCGTGTCCCCCGACACGGACGCCCGGGTCGCGCTGCCGGGGTCCCGAAAGGCGATCCACCCCAAATCAGAGGGACAGCGCCAGTACGTCAAGGCGATCAGGGGAAACGACGTCGTCATCGGCATCGGGCCCGCCGGGACCGGTAAGACGTATCTCGCGGTTGCCCTCGCGGTGGATGCTCTCTACAAGAAGCGCGTGCGGCGCATTGTCCTGGCCCGGCCGGCCGTCGAGGCGGGCGAGAGCTTGGGGTTCCTCCCGGGAGACATGCAGGAGAAGGTCGATCCCTACCTGAGGCCTCTCTACGATGCCCTGGAGGACATGATGCCCCACGATCGAGTGCGAAAGGCGCTCGAGGATCTGACCATCGAGATCGCGCCGCTCGCCTATATGCGCGGCCGAACCCTCTCTGATGCCTTCGTGATCCTGGATGAGGCCCAGAACTCCACAACGGCACAGATGAAGATGTTCCTGACGCGGCTTGGATTGAACTCCCAGGTGGTGATCACGGGAGACAAGACACAGATCGACCTTCCGCGCAAGGAAGATTCGGGCCTGCTCCAGGTCGAGGCCATTTTGCGCGGCGTCGAAGGCATCGAATTCATTTATCTGGACGATACGGACGTCATACGGCATCGTCTTGTAAAGGACATCATTCGCGCGTATGCCCGTTCGGATTCGGAGGTGGGTTCGTGAGCCGGGACGGTCTGTCCACATACGGTGTTGCCAGTGAAGCGGGGGGGGACCACGTCCGCCCACCTTGGCCGGACGGAATTTTATACCATGGATCGCGGCTGCTGCTTGTGGTCGCGTTGGCCCTGGCGATCACTGCGCTCTTCCCCCCAATGGGGGACTCCACGCTCGGCCGATTCGAAGAGGGTATGGTGCTCGCGGACCCGGTGATCTCCCAGGTGTCCTTCACCATTCCCAAGTCGACCGCAGAGCTACAGCGGGAGCGTGCGGACGCCGCAGCAGGAGTTCCCCCCACGTTCAACTACAGGCCAGAGGCTGGAGATACCATGGCTGTCCGGCTCGGTAGGTTGTTCGCCAGCCTCGACTCGGTTGCTTCCGGGGTCGATTCGCTTGCTTCCGGGGGCGGTTCGGAGTTCCTCCGAGCGCATCTGCTCGAAGCCGAAGCCTCCATCGCGGTCAGTCCGGGGCAGGCGCTTCTCCTCATGGACGAAGCGACCCGCCGACTCCTGGATACCAGCTCGGTGGTTGGGGTACGGCGCTACGCGCAGATGGGTGTGGTCGACGCCACGGAGTCGAGCGAACTCACCCTGGAACGCGTTTTGGTTCAGGACCCCGGAGCGAACAGCCGCCGCGCGGAGGCGCGTGAGAACATTTTGATCGGGGGAGACCTCCCGGCGCGGATCGTGCGCGACCTTCCCTCGACCAGCCCCGAACTCGGCGAGTTGCTCCGGCTGATCATCATCAGTCACACCGTCTATTCGCTCGAGTTCGACGCGGAGGTGACCGCTGCCGATCGTGAGCAGGCCCGCCAGGCGGTTCCCGAGTCGACCGGGAACGTGGTCCAGCAGGAAGCGATCGTTCGGGCGAACGAGCCCATTACGGAGGCCGATCTGGGGCGCCTGAACGCGTACGAGGCCGAGCTGCGCCGGCTTCAACTTCTTGAGGAGCCTGGCCTCCAGTTCGGGCTGACCCTCGGAGCGTTCCTGCTGAACTTGTCACTCGTAGCTGTATTCGGGGCGCTCATCTACTTCTTACGGCCGAGAATCTACGCATCCCTTCGGTGGTTGGTGCTACAGGTGGCCCTGGTCGTGATCTACTTCATCGTGGCCCGTGTCATCGCATTCAACGGTCTGGCGCCCGAGGGACTACCGGTGGCCTTCGTCGTGTTGGCGATGGCGATTCTTTGGGATTCTAGAATGGCTTTGGTGATGGGGCTCGTTTTGGCAGGCCTCACGGTCGCCCAGCCTGCGTTCGCGGACACGGATGTTCTGTTTCCAGTGATGATCGGTGGTGCGGCAGCGGCAATGAGCGTCAGGGTCGTCCGTCGCAGGGCACAAACTTGGGTGTTCGTGGCGATCATCACTGGGGCCTATGCGGTAACGCTCTTGGCGCTGAGCTTGTTGGGGGAGCGGTCCGCAGCGGATTTCGCCATCTCGATGGCCTGGGCCGGCTCGAATGCGGCGCTGAGCGCGATCATCGCGATGGGCTTCGTTCCCGTGTTCGAGTGGTTAACCGGGATCACTACCGACCAAACGCTCCTCGAATGGGCCGATCCGAACGCACCGCTCCTTCGTCGCCTGTCACTCGAAGCCCCGGGCACGTACGCGCACACGATCAACGTGGCGAACCTTGCCGAATTGGCCGCCAACGCAGTCGGCGCTCACGGATTGCTTTGTCGGGTCGGTCTGTACTACCACGATGTGGGGAAGGTGCTCAAACCCCATTACTTCGTGGAGAACCAGGTCGAGGGCAGGAATCCTCACGACAAACTGAAGCCTGATACGTCTGCGGCCATTCTTATCGAGCATGTCGTCGAGGGGCTGCAGCTCGGGAAGGAAGCAGGGCTTCCTGAGGTCATTCAGCGGTTTATCACCGAGCATCATGGGACCCAACTCATCGCCTTCTTCCATAGCCGAGCAAAAGAAAAACTCGGTGAGGACAACGTCGATGAAGCGGAATACCGTTATCCCGGGCCGAAGCCACAGTCACAGGAGACCGCCATCGCGATGATGGCGGACTCGATCGAATCCGCCACGCGGGTCCTTCAGGAGCCGACACCCGAGCGAGTTCGTGATCTCGTGGAGGGAATCATCGAGGGTAAGCAGCAGGATGGCCAGCTCGACCAAGCGCCGTTGACGATGCGCGAAATCACCGTCCTCAAAGACACCTTCGTGAAAGTATTGAGTGGCATTTATCACCACCGCATCGACTACCCCACCACCAAACATCTAACCGACGCTCCCGACGATACTCCGGAGCAGGAATCTGGTCCTGAAGCGGAATCCGGCTCGAAAGGGGAGCAAGTCACCGCCAAGGATGACGTGTCAGGGGACCTGCGCGGATCCGACGAAGGGGGCGCCGAGGGCACCAGCGAGCAGATGGAACTCGGCGACGTACGTCGGCCCTAGTTTCCTTGGAAATCCAGGTCTCCGGAGAATCCCCTGCCGGCGTGTCGAAGGATTGGCTCCGCTCGGCGGTCTCTCTGGTCCTCCAGAGCGAGGGGCTCGACGATGGCGAAATTTCCCTGACGCTCCTGGATGATGACTCTATTCGGGAGTTGCATCGTACCTATTTGGGCAAGGACGTCCCCACCGACGTCATCTCTTTCGCCCTCCACGAAGGTGATGAGGCGGTGCTAGGGGACGTCTACGTCGGATACGAACAGGCGGCGATGCAGGCGGCAGAGGTGGGAATCTCAGTCGAAGAAGAGTTGGCCCGCCTGTCGATCCACGGCACCCTACACGTTCTGGGGTACGACCATCCGGACACCGAGACTCGCTCTTCCAGCGAGATGTTCGTTCTCCAGGAGCACTTGGTCCGGAAGCTACTGGACGAAGTGATCTGAAGACGCCACTCTCCCGGGCATGTCCACCAGCCAAATCGACGAATCCCTGGTTCTTCAGGAGCGGATCGCCGCACTGATCGGAGAAGGCGACGTTTCCAGACTCGAGGCGATGCTTGAGGAGCTTCATCCGTCGGACATCGCTGACGTGGTGGAGTCACTCAATGACAAGCTTCGCTTGGCTCTGGTTCGTGCGCTCCCGACCGAGTTGGCTTCGGAAACGCTTGCCGAGATGGAAGAAGGTGAGGTCCGGGCCGAGCTTTTGACCACGCTGGCTCCCTCCGAGGGCGCGGAACTCCTGCAGGAACTATCGGACGACGACGCCACGGACCTCGTGGGTGAGCTCGCGCCGGAGGCGCAGGATCGGCTTCTCGCGGAGTTACCCACGGAGGAGGCGGGTGACATCCGCGACCTTCTCCAGTACGACGAGGAAACGGCAGGAGGGATCATGACCACCGCCCTCGTGTCGGTGCTGGGCCATTTCACCGCGGGTGAGGCGATCGAGGCGGTGCGTGTGCAGGGGAGGGAGGTGGAGGACTTCTACACCGTGTTTGTGGTCGATGACGATGTGAAGCTGCTCGGCACCGTGCCGTTGGACGACCTGATCCTATCCGATCCTGGACATCGCATCCGGGACCTGGTTCAGCCCACCGTCGCGTCCGTGGTCCCGGAGTCGGACCAAGAGGAGGTCGGGCATATGATCTCCCGCTACAACCTGGCTTCCATCCCGGTCGTTTCGACAGACGGGGTCCTGCTGGGCCGCGTGACTTTCGACGATGTCATCGACGTCATCGAAGCCGAGACCACGGAAGACCTTCTTCTCTTTTCCGGTGTCTCAGAGGTCGAAGAGCTACGCGGGAGCTCGATGGAGGCGGTACGCGCCCGGCTCCCGTGGCTTCTTCTCAACACGATGACCGCGAGCCTTGCCGCCACCGTGGTCTGGCTTTTCAGGAGCGAAATCGCCGCAGCCACCCTCCTCGCGGTGGTCATGCCGGTGGTGGCTGGGCTCGGAGGAAATGCCGGCCAGCAAGCGCTCGCTGTCACCGTACGGCGACTCGCGACATCGGCGGGCCCGCTCGAAGCTCGTGGCCGCGTTGTGGGCAAGGAGATCCAGGTGGCGTTGTTCAACGGAGGAGCCATCGGCCTCATCGTTGCCGGGGCTTCAGGGATGCTCGCGTTGGCTATGGGGGTGGACGCCCGGCTCGGTTTGGTCGTGCTGCTGGCCATGTGGGGGAACATCGCGATGGCCGGGTTCGCCGGCTCGTTCATCCCCACATTCCTCGATCGCGTGGGGCAGGATCCGGCGGTTGCCTCCACCGTGTTCTTGACCGCCCTCACCGACTTGACGGGCTTTCTACTGCTTCTTGGACTCGCCACGGTTATTTTGTGAGGGAGAGCCCATGAAAGACCTCCGGCCAGGAGCGGTTTCTCAACCTGCAGGCCCGGCGCATCAGCTTGAGTATCTTCGCCACGGCCACGGCGGTTATCTCGTCCATTCTTTTCATTTCGGTTCGGAGTTTCTGGTTGCTCGGGGGTGGTCTTCTCGTGGCCCTGCTCATGTTCGTGCTCGTGTTCTTCATCCCCACTCATCTGCTGGAGAACCCGCTACGTCACGCTCGACGGGTCAGGCCCGGTGAGCGTGGCTGAAGGTCAGGATGGATCCGACTGAGCCGCTCCCCGAAGAACTCGAAGCACTCCTCGAGCGTTTTCGCGCCGGGAACCGGACGGCTCTCGCCCGGGCGATTTCGGTGATCGAGAGTGAGTGGCCCGGTTTTCAGGGGTTTCTCCATCGTGTGCTCGCCGCAGGACCTCGCGCCAGGCGCGTCGGGGTGACCGGTCCGCCGGGGGGCGGCAAGTCGAGTCTGATTGCTGTGCTGGCCAACTTGTGCCGCGCACGTAACGAGGAGATCGGTGTGGTGGCGGTGGACCCGACGTCGTCTGTTTCGGGAGGGGCCTTTCTCGGGGACCGGATCCGCATGAACGACCTTGCTACCGATGACGGCATATTCATTCGCTCCATGGCGACCCGTGGATCGCTCGGAGGGCTGGCCGCCACCTCCAAGGAAGTCATCGACCTGATGGACGCCTTCGGGCTCACGCGGGTTCTCATCGAGACGGTCGGAGTGGGGCAGACCGAACTGGAGATTACCGGGGCGGCCGACACAGTGGTCGTCGTATTGGTCCCCGAGTCGGGCGACGGAATCCAGGCCATGAAGGCGGGGCTCATGGAGATTGCGGACATCTTCGTCGTGAACAAAGCGGATCGGCCGGGTGCCGGTCGTGTGCTCAACGATTTGCGGACCGCCCTACACCTTCGGGCTGGAAAGACCTTGGGCGATCTCCCGGCCCATCACGGGGTCGATCTCGCGAGCGTGAAGAAGAAAGCCGAGGTCCCCGCTCCGAAGCTCGTCCCGGAGGGCACCACCCACTGGACCATTCCCGTACTCAAGACGGTGGCCCAGACCGGGGAAGGAGTGCCAGAGCTTCTCGACGCTGTGGACCGGCATAGGAAATATCTCGATGGCTCCGGTGAGTTGGGGGTCCGCCAGCGTGGGCGGGCGGCGGTGCGGGTGCGTGAGGTCACGGAGCGTTCTCTTCGCGGGATCTTTTGGCGGAGCGAAGCGACCAAGGAGTTGCTTGACACGGGCCTGGATGACATCCAACAGGGTACCGCCACCCCGTACTCCGTCGCGGCCTCCATCCTGAAGGAGCTTCTGGCCTAGAATCAGGCTTGTTTGCTTCGGATCACGGGACATTTGACCAGATCGTGGGTAGAGTTTCTCAGCCCAATCATGGAAGACCCCATGTCGATCATAGAACGTGACGTGACTGTCCCAAGCGAGTTGGCCGAGTCGGCACGCCGACAGCAGGCCGAAGTGGAGTCCTCCCAGCGGTTCGTGGTCGGGGTCAACGAGTTCACGGAGGGGTCGGAGGAGGTCCCAATGGACACCCTTAAGATCGACGCTTGGGTGGAGAAGCGTCAGCGGCAACGCATGGCTGATCTGAGGGCATCGCGGGGCGACCTCGACGTGACTCGGGCTCTCGAGGAACTGGAAAGGTCGTGCAGGGACGGCAAGAACGTCGTGCCCGGCATTCTAGAGTGCGCCCGGGCCGACTGTACCCTCTACGAGATCCGGCACGCGATGGAGAAGACCTTCGGAAGCTACAAAGAGCCCGTCTTCTTTTAGCGGCCAGTTTTAGCGGCCAGGCCTTTTCCGGGCTAGCCCTTTTCTGCGTTGAATCTTTTCCGGGTCATGTCTTTTCGATGATGTAGCTGATCCGCCAGTTGCTCATCGCTTCAGGGTCGCCCGAACCCTCGTCGGCGGGCTCGTAGAGACCCATCCGGTCGTCGACGGGACCACGGTGCTCACGCACGTAGTGATTGAGTTCGTCGTTGGCATTCATCAAGTCGATCTCTTCGCCGTACAACTCGACGATCAGGCGCTCGTCCGCTTCGCCCTCGTAGAGAATCTTGTTCAGCGTGACGTAATCCTGCCCCGGCTTGTCGGAGAGCGAATAATGTCCCTCCTCAGAGAACCGAGTCTAACTGCGAGAATCCGTCACCAGCTTCGCTCGAAATCTTCGAGCGAAGCTGAAATTCTCTGCTTTCTTTGAAGAACGGCTTGAGGTTGTCGAGAATCTTGACCCACCTGAGCGTGAAACGGATGGGCGCCATTGATTGGATCCTCCAGCCTGGAGCGTTCGTAGTTTCGTTGAGTGCGGGCACCGTTTTTCGGGTCCCGCAGTGGCCGATGTTATGCCCGCAGGGCCGGGTTTGTCCAGCCAGGCGGGCCTTCCCCGTCCCTCAGGGGCCGGAGCTGCGTTGGGAAGTCCTACAGGCAGGCCACTGTTGGCCTGCAGCAAGGGGTCGCCGAGCGTTCGAAACCCGAACCGGATCCTCCGAGGACATGTACGCGAGCATCGCGACCAATGTGGCGTTATTCCTCAGGTCGTCGAAGACGATTTTGTCATAAGTATCGAGCTCCGTGTGCCAGGTGTACTGTCGATAATCCGGATAGTGTGACAATACCCGGAATCCGAGAGCACCTCTGCAGATGAGCGACATTTCGTCGCTGCTGCCGGTCTCGGGCACGACCCCGAAGTCGAGCTCGATGTGTTGAGTGATATCCCGCGGAATCGGAGCCACCCATCGCTCCCAGTTCTCGGCGGCCTCCGGGAACTCCTGCATCCGAATGGCTTCGATTCGCCAAGTGCCGTTGTCCTGGTTGAACGAAGCTTGGAGTCCCTCGGCCACTTCGGGATGATCCTCCGCGAACGCGAGTGATCCGTTGGCTCCTTGCTCCTCCCCTCCCCAATGCGCCACCAGAATGGTCCGTCGGGGCTGCGGCAGGACCTCCTTTAGGATGCGCATGGCCTCCATCATCATGATCGAGCCGGTTCCGTTGTCCGTCGCGCCTGAGCCACCATCCCAGGAGTCGAAGTGCGCGTTCAGAAGAACGTATTCGTCCGGTAACTCAGTGCCCCGGAGTTCGCCGATCACGTTGAAGACCGGCATGTCGCCCAGAAATTCCGCTTCCGCGTCAATCCGCAGCACGGGCCCCTGATCGTTCGACGCCAACCGGTGCACCAGCCCATACTCTTCGCAGCTTAAGTGGATGGAGGGGACGCGCACCGTGTACGTGGAAAAAATCTTATTGGCGCCCCATCCATTGGACCACTGGGAGACTACGACCCCGGCGGCTCCCGCGCCTTCGATTCCCTGGGCTATACGCCCCAGACCACCGACGCTCCGGACGCTGGAGACCCACTCGTTTCGAACGCGTTGTTGCAGTTCCTGTATTCGGCCCTGGGACTCCGGCGTAGCCAGAGCTGCCCAACTCTCGGGCGCACGGCAGGTAGGCTCAGCGTACCAGAGCGCGACGAACTTTTCGGCGACGCTGGGCAGCCAAGCCTCGAAATCGGCCTGATTGTTGAACGAGGGAATCGCGATCACCTCCCCCTCGACCGGTCCGTCGGTGCCCGGGCTCCAGGCGAGCATCGTTCCATTGAGCGTGCGCTTCCGCGGGGCCACGAGATCGATATGTGTGTACCCGCGGTCCCACCCCCGCCACGTACCGTATTGCTCTGCTCGGACCGGGACGTCCCAGCTCTCGTACATGGACATCGCCCACTCGACCGAGTTGCGCTGACCGGGGCTTCCCGAGAGGCGGGGCCCGATGGAGTCGAGCAAAACCTGCGCGAGTTGCTCGACTTGCGACCCCTCTTCCATGCCCTGAGCCCAGATCGCCCGGATGATCGGGTCGTCGGAGGGAAAATCCTGAGCGCTCAGTTGGCCTGTACCGAGCCATGACGCGAGCGTGGCCGCGAACGAAAAAACGAGAAAGAGCGACGCATTCATTCGGTTCTCCTCAGTGACATTCGGCTCAGCATTCGATGGTGGGGTCCTGCAAACTACCCTTGCTCCGGCGAGTCCGGTAGCTTTCCCAATGACTACCGTGTGTTTCTATCTCGCGGTGATCCTGGTGGTCTCTGTCCCCCCCGTCGTGGTCTTCATGGTGTGCCGCCCAGGACCATTTGAAGCCAGGACCAAGGGAGAATGTGCATGACGTTTGAGGAACGGAAGATCCGCATCCTCGTGGCCAAACCCGGGTTGGATGGCCATGATCGCGGCGCCAAGGTCATCGCCGCCTCGTTCAGAGATGCTGGCTTCGAGGTGATCTACACCGGCCTTCATCAGACGCCTGAAATGATCGTCAACGCCGCTGTTCAGGAGGATGTCGATGTAGTGGCATTGTCGGTTCTGTCGGGGGCCCACATGACGCTTTTCCCCCGTGTCCTCGAATTGCTGAAGGAGGAGGGCGCCGATCGTGTGTTGCTCACTGGGGGCGGAATCATTCCCGAAGCGGACATGGAGGCGCTCAAGGAGGCTGGAGTGGGGCACCTGTTTGGTCCGGGGACGCCGACCTCGGAGGCTGTAGAGTACATCCGTGGATGGGCCGCCACGGGTGAGGAACGACTCTGAAGTGTTCTTGTCCCTGTGGCAGCGGACAAGAGGCACTTTCGCCCTTCTTCAGTGGAGGATCGGGGCGTTCTTCCTCGGCGCGGGCCTGGGACTCGCGGGTATCTTCTTTGACATTTTTTGGCTCGTGACTGCTGCTCTGGTCGTCTTACTGGGTGGAGTCGTGCTACGGATCTTGGCCGCCCGCGAGTCGGTCTCGAGTGAACAGGAGCCGAGGTCGGAGCGGTAGTCTCGCCATGCCCCGCCGTCCATGGATTCGCCCGGAGTCCTAGGTGCAGGATTCCAGATGCGCGCGACTCCGGCTGACGCCCGCCGCATTCTAAGGGATCACCTCGGATTCTCGTCGTTTCGTGATGGACAGGAGCGTCTGGTGGCCGCCGCGCTCGCGGGTCGGGATGCCCTCGGAGTCCTCCCAACGGGCGGTGGTAAGAGCCTCTGCTATCAGGTCTCCGCCCTAGCGCTCCCCGGGCCCGGATTGGTCGAGGGCGCGACGACTCCGTGAGGCCGGCACTGAGGCCCTGCGGCCGGTCCGAGAATATGCCACCACGCCGAAGTGCAGGAAACAGGCGCTTCTCGACTACTTCGGTGACGGTACGCCAACGTGCGGTGGGCGTGACGTATGTGGAGACACCGGAGTGGGGACCGCTGTCATGGGTCGAGGGGTATCCCTAGCTTCGTCATCGACGGGCCGACGGTTAGCTTAAAACCTACACGAATATACGAGTCGACCGTTAGCTTGGAATAAGCACGAATCGACAAGCTTTATCGCCACTGAAGCCCAAGCGGGAAGACACATAGAATCAGGAAGACACCTCATCGATCACGCGGCTTGGCTACTGAGCCAGCCTGCGAGGTGAGGTTACAAGCGAAATTCGGTGTCTGGTCACTGGGCGGCAACTCATAACAGAGATGTCGGCCATGACGGCGCCGGAATAACAGGGAAGTCCACTCTGGCCGCTGGTCTGCCATTACGGGCTCAGTCCGAAGACGACCTCGCTCCCCCGACGCTTGAAGGGGGGCGGCGCCGGGACGGGTTGAGCGCACGGCGGGATTGGTCATGAGGGGCCGACCGGGAGAAGGATTATAGTGAGCAGAGAAATCCTCGTGAGTGCCAATGCCCACGAATCGTGGGTGGCGCTTATGGAAGACGGGCAGTTGGTGGAGATGATGCTCGACCGCGCGGACGAAGATCGGTTGCTTGGAGACATATACTTGGGCAAGGTGGAGGCTGTCTTGCCTGGCATTCAGGCCGCTTTCATCGATATCGGGACGGACAAGGCTGGATTCCTCCATGCCTCCGACCTTGAGACCGACGACGACGACGACGAAAATGGGGGAGGTGGCAGTGGCCGCCGCCGCCGAGACCGAAAATACCCGCCTATCCAAGATCAGATCAGGAAGGGTCAGGAGATCATCGTCCAGGTCACCAAGGAGCCCATGAGTACCAAAGGGCCCCGTCTGACCGCTGAGATCTCCCTTCCTGGGCGGTTCCTCGTCTACATGCCTGGGTCGTCCCGGGTGGGTGTGAGCCGCAAGATCGAGGATCGCGAGGAGCGTGCGCGCCTGCGCCAGCTCGCAAAGGGGGTTCTTCCCAAAGACAGCGGCGGCATCATCGTTCGCACGGTCAGCGAGGAACTCAACCAGGAAACGTTCCAGAAGGACTTCAAGCGCCTCAGTTCAATGTGGCGGAAGATCCTGAAGAAGAAGGAGGGAGTGAAAGCTCCGAGCCCCCTCCACGGCGAGGCGAAGCTCATCAGTGGGGTGATCCGGGACCTGTTCAGCAGTCGCTTCGAGTCGATTACGGTGGACGATCAGGGGATCTACAATGAGATCCTCCAGTACGTGAAAAGCGTCGCCCCGGAGCTCAAGGATCGCGTCCGGCTCTACAAAGACTCCGAGTCCCTTTTCGACAAGTATGGAGTCGAGGAAGAATTTCAAGCGACGCTCCAGAAGAGGGCGATGCTCCAGTCGGGCGGCTATCTCATTATCGAGCCCACCGAGGCGCTCGTGTCGATCGACGTCAACACGGGGCGGTACAAAGGGAAGAAGGATCCTGAGAGCACGATTCTGAAAACCAACCTGGAGGCCACCCGAGAGATCGCGCGCCAACTCCGATTGAGGGACATCGGGGGCATCATCGTATGTGACTTCATCGACATGGAGTCCCAGAAGAACCGCGACAAGGTCCTGAATGAGCTCCGGATGCATCTGGGGAGGGACCGGGCCCGGACCAAGGCCTTCGAGGTCTCCAGCCTGGGACTGGTCGAGATGACGCGGCAGAGGGTTCGGCCCTCGTTGTTCCAGACGCTCACCGATTCGTGCGATCATTGCGAGGGTTCTGGTCGCGTGTATACGCCGACTACGGTCCTCCGTCAGATCGAGCGGAGCATCCGTCGCGTTTCCGTGAAGGGTGACGACAACAGGCTCATGATCCGGATGCATCCAGAGGTTGCGTTGCGGATCATGGAGGAGGAGCCCGACTTCATGCGGAAATTGAGACAGGGCACCAGCCTGAAGCTCGACATGAGCGACGATCCGCTCCTTCGGGAAGATGAGTTCAGGATTCTGTCTGGCGCCGCTCAGACCGACGTGACATCTAGGTATGCTGCTGCGTGACGACGGGGCGGAGGCCTTGACCGTCCGCCCGCATTCCGCAAACTTTTCAGCTATACTTGTGTCAATTCGAAGGTCGACGAGGCATCATGTACGCGGTTTTTCGCACGGGTGGTAAACAATTTCGGGCCGAACCGGGCAGCAAGCTCCGGATTCCCACACTGGAAGCGGAGGAGGGCACGACGGTCTCTTTCGAGAACGTGCTGATCGCGTCAAACGGGGACGCAGTCTCAGTGGGCCAGCCCACCGTTGCCGGCGCCTCCGTCAAAGCCGAGGTTTTGCGTCATGGCAAGGACCGCAAGATCATCGTGTTCAAGCGGAAGAAGCGTAAGGGTTATCGCAGGAAACAGGGACATCGTCAGAAATTCACGGAAATCCGAGTCGATGAAATCAAGCTCTAGCGCTCGGTTTTTTGTACGACGCTCCCAAGGAGCACCCGATGGCACATAAAAAGGGCGTGGGATCAAGCCGAAACGGTCGAGACAGTAATCCGAGCCGGCTCGGCGTAAAGCGCTACGGCGGCGAGCGGGTGAGTGCTGGCAGCATCCTTGTTCGCCAGCGGGGTACGCCGTTCCATCCCGGCCACAATGTGGGCCGCGGGAGCGACGATACCTTGTTCGCCACTGCCGACGGTGTGGTCAAATTCGAGAAGTACCGACGCCGTAAGGCGGTCTCGGTCTACCCGACCGCCTGACGCGAGGCTAATGTCCCTTGAGGCCCGTTTCGCAGCGACACGCTGCGGGACGGGCCCTTTCTGTTTCGCTCGTCCTCTATAGAGGACATCCACCTGGGCCTTTTCCGACTCTTCTAACGCAGCGTCCTCAGCCGACGGAGAAGCACAGAGCTGAGCCGACGGAGAGGCATAGATATGTTCGATATAAGAAAATTGTTCAAACGGTTGCCATCGCTTCGTAGCCGCTCACCCGCATTGTCGTCTCGCCGTTTGTCCGCGAGTGGATGGCACACGCTGTGTGGCACGGTGCGAAAATCCGCAGAGCGGGTTCTTCAGCTCACCGCACTGAGTTTCACTCTGGGCGCGTTGTTGATCGATTGGACCCAGGTGCGTCAGTTCGCAGTAGACGTCGAGGCGAAGTGGTCCCCCGACCAGGTCGGGCCGGTGGTCGTCGTTCCGATGGTGCTGACCGACATGGAGCGTGACTTGGCCGACGTTGAGTTTCCGATCGAACTCAACGAACGCATCGAACAGTGGAAGCTGCGGTTCTCCACTACGGACAAGTCCGCGTTCGAAGAGACACTCTCGCGCGCGGGACTATACTCGAATATGATCCTGGGTAAGCTGCGCGCTCGTGGAATGCCCACGGAGTTGTTCTACCTCGCCATGATCGAGTCGGGATTCCTCAACCACGCTCGATCGTTGGTCTCGGCTACCGGCATGTGGCAGTTCATGGATCCCACGGCAAGAGCGTACGGGCTGCGCATCGACGCCTACGTAGATGAGCGACGCGATCCGGTGAGGGCCACCGACGCAGCTCTCGATTATCTCAGCGATCTCTACCAGCAGTACGGCTCGTGGTATCTCGCCGCCGCCGCATATAACGCCGGTCCTACGCGGGTGTCGCTTGCCGTCGCACGCCATTCGGACGGACGGGCCGGGGATGAGAGCCTCTATTGGGAGATTGTCGACCATCTTCCGGCGGAGACCGCTCAGTATGTGCCCAAACTGCTCGCTGCCACGTACCTGGCGCGCGATGCGGCCCTTTTCGACCTTGAGGTGACTCTGGCGGATCCTTATGTGTACGACTTGGTGTGGGCCCCTGGCGCGATATCGTTGGCCGGTATCGAGGAGGCCATGGGGTTGCCCCACAATCGAATGCGAGAGCTCAATCCGCAGCTCATCCGCGGCATTACCCCGCCCGGTACCATATATCCGTTACGGGTTCCCGTTGGGCAGGCCTTCGAAGTGATCGCTGCTTTGGCTGCACCCGGACGCCGGAGCCGTCTGGCGGACGACTAAGTATCTGAAGACCCGGGAGCGGTAGCTGTAGATCCGCGCTCGCTTTGTGTTTGGCGGGCGGAAGAGATGATTCGCCAAATCACGTCCCGTGTGAGCTCTTCGTCCACTCCCAGGGCTCTGGATCGCTCCGCTACGCGCCGTACCACTTGAGCTTCTCGTGCTGGATCGAGGACCGGGAGGCCGAGCGATTCCTTGATGCGACCGACGTCCAGGACCAGGTCCCGGCGCTCCCCGATCAGTCGAATGATCTCATCGTCGACGGCGATGATCCGCTCCCGCAACTCCTCGAGCCGTTCCTGGGGAGGCGCGGTCGAATCCGGATCAGTGCTCATCCGACTGGCTATCCTTTCTCAGCTGTCCAGCTATCGTCACTCCACTTGTAGAAACCCTCTCCGGATTTTTTGCCGAGCTGCGTACGGATGAGTTTGAGCCCATCATCAACGGCGCCGAGGTCCACGTCGTACAGGACCGTGTCGAGACCGGCCGTCGCACACACGTATGCGATCCCATGTCCCATCGTACCGGCTCCGAGGACAGTCACGCGCTGAAAGGGTCGAGTCATCCGTGAGTGCGGTTTATTTGTGGTCCCCAGCGACGGGATTGATGATTAGCATTATTGAGCCCAATTCATATGTCGGTGGGGGGCACCGCTCGAAGCGGGCATTCTAGCCCGAATCGGCCGATCGGGAAACCACGCCTCAGGACTTGCCGTGGCTCGCGAACTTCGGGAACACCACACTTGAGAAGGTTACTGGACCTCGATTCGTACCCGAAACAGATGCTGACTGCGGCGGCGGGCCCCACGGCATGTGCGGTAGGGGGATTCGTGACGGGATCAGGCTATGTTAAGACTCGGGTTCCGGTCGTACCTTAGTGGTCCGATACGATGAGCGACCCCGAGGAGGGGAGTGCCGTGCCACGGAATCTTATGATTGTAGCCGCCCTACTGTTTGGGGCATTTCTGAGCTGGCCGCCGCTTATCCATGCACAGGACGCCGACAGGGTGTTCAGGGTGCCCGTGACAGGTGTGGTGGAAATGGGGCTCGCACCGTTCATCGAGCGTGCCATCCGTGAGGCCGAGGACGCAGGAGTCAGTGTGGTCGTCCTCGATATTGATACTCCTGGCGGACGCGTCGATTCGGCCGAGCGCATCGCGGACGCAATTTCGGATTCTAACGTGCCGGTCTATGCTTTCGTGAACCGCCGGGCGTTTTCGGCGGGTGCTTTGATCGCCCTGGCGACCCGTGGCATCTACATGAGGCCGGGGTCGGTCATCGGCGCGGCGACCCCGGTGGATGGTGGCGGTACGAAGGCATCCGAGAAAATCGTCTCCGCCATGCGGAGTGAAATGCGTGCACTTGCCGAGGCCCAAGGGCTCGATCCTGCGGTTGCTGAGGCGATGGTGGACGAGTCCTTGGCCATTCCAGACGTGGTAGACGCCGGGCGGTTACTTACGTTGACTACGGAGGAGGCGGTCGGCATCGGGTACGCGACCGAGACCCAGGACTTCACCACGCTACTCGATGCTCTCGGCGTGGCCGGGGCCGAGGTTATCGACATTGGCGTGAATTGGGCTGAACGATTCGTCCGGTTCTTCTCGCATCCGGTGGTCGCCCCCTTCCTGTTATCGCTCGGGTTTCTGGGGCTCATCATCGAAATCAAAACACCGACCTTCGGACTAGCGGGGCTGGCCGGTCTACTCTCTTTGTCCGTGTTCTTCGGATCCCATTTGGTTCTCGGTTTGGCCGGCTGGGAAGATCTCCTGCTCGTTGGGGCCGGGGTCTTGTTTGTTGCGGTTGAAGTCATTTTGATCCCCGGTTTCGGCCTGTTCGGTATCGCGGGCATCGCGGGCATCGCGGGCGGCATTTACATGAGTCTGCTCGGCAGCCTTCCCACGGGGCAGGACTTCAGCCGGGCAGGGGGTGTGCTCAGCACCACGTTGGTGCTCTTGTTGGTCACGGGATGGGCTCTCCTGCGACATTTGCCGAAGAGCAATAGGCTGTTTCAGTCGGGTATTTTCCTCGGTACGCGGACCGACAGGGCCATCGGGTACGAGTCGTCCGAAAGGAGGACCGACCTCATCGGCACCGAGGGTGTCGCGGCCACAGATCTTCGGCCCTCGGGTGTCGGTCTTTTCGATGACGAACGCGTCGATATCGTGTCCGATTCGGAGTGGATCGCGGAAGGCACGTCTATCCGTATCGTGAGCGCCGAGGGATACCGTCAGGTCGTTCGGCCCGTCTCCCTAGACCCGTCCGGCGAAAAGTCGTCCGGCGAAGATCCATCTCAAGTAGCGGACGGTTAATTCTACCGGACTGATTTTGCGGAGAATCCTCCCGTAAGGTCAGCCGGTTCAGCGAAAGGAATACTGGATGCAGCAGCTCGACTTTTTCAATCTGTTCGTACTTGTCATGGCCGTCTCGTTCGTTTCCGTGATCGCGTGGGCGGTTCCGGTACGTTTGTGGGTCGAAGCGATATCTGCCGGTGTGCGTATCGGCATCGGGTACCTGATCGGTATGCGTCTGCGTAAGGTGAGTCCACCGGCCGTGGTGCGGCCTCTGATTTGGGCGACCAAGGCGGGCATCCCGTTGAGCGTGAACGACCTTGAGGCGCATTACCTCGCCGGAGGCGAGGTGAGCCGCGTGGTCCGCGCGCTCATCAGTGCCGACAAGGCCAACATCGAGTTGGGATTCCAGCAGGCGGCCGCGATCGACCTAGCGGGCCGTGACGTCTTCGAGGCGGTGCAGGTCTCGGTGAACCCCAAGGTGATCAACACGCCCAAGGTGGCCGCCATGGCGAAAGATGGCATCCAGCTCATTGCCCAGGCCCGGGTGACGGTACGGGCAAACATCAATCGCCTGGTAGGTGGCGCCGGTGAGGACACGATTTTGGCCCGTGTGGGAGAGGGCATCGTGTCCTCGATCGGTTCGGCCAACACCCACAAGGAAGTCCTCGAGAATCCGGACGCGATTTCCAAGAACGTCCTCGCGAAGGGGCTCGACTCGGGAACGGCCTTTGAGATCCTCTCGATCGACATCGCCGACGTGGACGTGGGGAAGAACATCGGTGCCGACCTCCAAACGCATCAGGCCGACGCCGACAAGCGAGTTGCCCAGGCCAGGGCCGAGGAGCGGCGAGCGATGGCGGTGGCACAAGAGCAGGAGATGAAAGCGATGGTCGTGGAGATGAGAGCGGGTCTGGTGAAGGCCGAGGCGGAGGTCCCGCTCGCACTGGCCGAAGCCTTTCGGCAGGGTCATATGGGCGTCATGGACTACGTCCGATACAACAACATCCAGTCGGACACATCCATGCGACAAGCCATCGCCACTACCGATGAGTCGGACCCAGAGCCGCTGGCCTAGAGGCCTCGCTCATGGATAACGGACTGATCCAGTTTCTGTTCATCGCCATCTTCGTGATTGTCTCGATGATGGACGGAGCCGCCCGCAAGCGGCGCAAGGAGGCACAACGCCTGGGGCATATGCCCCAGGCCACCGGGATTCAGGAAGCGGACGACGATCTGGATGAGGTGGCTCAGGCCTCCGAGGGAATGGTGCCCGAGGATCTCTGGAAGGAGATCTCCGCCTTGGCTCGTGGAGAGACGACGGCCCCGGCCGGAGGACATCCGGCGACGTCCGATCCAAGCTCGATCCCCGATCGGAGCCCTGAGGAAGACGGGTGGACCACCACGCGCCAGGAGCTACCGCAGAACCGCGTTCCTGGGATGGGCACCGGAGAACGTGTGCGTTGGTCTGTGGGGCGTCCCGAACGGCTGGATGCTCCCGTACCGATGGGGACACGATTGGGCGACCTGCAAGGCGGGTACGAACACCCCGAGCAGGCCGCGACCCACGAGGAGCACGGGGTCCGGAGACTTCGGGAGGAGGGGCCACACGAGCCCGTGCTGCATGCCTCTGCGGCATCGCCTGTTCCAACCAAGATGCCGTTGCGTCGAGCGGGAGCTTCGAGGAGTCTGCTCGCGGGGGTCAGGCACGGCGCCAAGAAGTCCCTCCGGGACGCCATCGTCATTGCGGAGGTGCTGAATCCGCCAATGGCGCTACGTGATTCGGAGGGGGGGCATCTCTCCTAGCTTAGCTCTCAACTCCCCCACTCCACACTCCCCCGCACTCCTCACGCCCCACGCTGTCCTACATCTCGCCCGAGGCGATCCTCCGGAGCACTGTGTGTAGGATCCCTCCGTTTCTGTAGTAATCCACGTCCACATCGGAATCGAGACGGGCTACGGTCGAAAAGCTCGTCTCATCTTCGTCATCTGTACGTGCCACGACGGTCAATCGGGCGTGAGGAGCGAGTCCCTCGGCAACCCCTAGGATGTCGAACGTTTCGCGTCCGGTCAGACCGAGCGATTCCGGGGTGTCACCTTCTTCGAATTGAAGGGGCAACACGCCCATGCCCACTAGATTGCTGCGGTGGATGCGCTCGTAGCTCTCCGCGATCACGGCCTTGACGCCGAGCAGGAGGGTGCCCTTCGCGGCCCAATCCCGGGAGCTGCCGGTCCCATATTCCCGGCCGGCCAGAATGACCAGGGGTGTGCCCTCGGCCTGATACCGCATGGCCGCATCGTAGATGGGCAGCTCGTCGCCGCTCGGGATGTGGACTGTGTAGCCGCCCTCTTGGTCGTCGAGCATGAGGTTTCGGATGCGTACGTTGCCGAACGTGCCACGCATCATCACCTCGTGGTTGCCGCGCCTCGCGCCGAACGTGTTGAACTGCCACGGTTTTACGCCTCGCTCCCGGAGGTACATCCCCGCGGGCTCGTCCTTCGGGATGGCGCCGGCCGGCGAGATGTGGTCCGTGGTCGTGGTTTGACCGAACATTCCCAGGACACGAGCTCCCTGGATATCGTCGAGTTCCCCGACATCGGGAGACATCCCGTGGAAGAAAGGAGGATTGCGGATGTAGGTGGAATTATCTTCCCAGTCGTAGAGGCCGTCCTCGTCAGAGGGGAGCGGAAGGGCCTGCCAAAGGTCGTTTCCTTCAAAGACCTCGGCGTAGCGCCGAGCGAACATCTCGGGCACCAGCGCTTCTCGGACGGTTTTCCGGATGGTGTCCGATTGGGGCCAGAGGTCACGGAGGTAGACCGGCCCATCCGCCCCTTGGCCTAGGGGCTCGGTCTGCCAGTCGATGTCGACTCGACCTGCAAGCGCGTACGCCACCACCAGCATCGGAGACGTCAGGTAGTTGGCCCGGACGTCGGGGTGAATGCGCGCCTCGAAATTCCGATTCCCGGAGAGCACGGCGGCGACCACCAGACCCTCGTCTCGAACGGCGTCGGCGATCGGCTCGGCGAGAGGACCGGAATTCCCGATGCAGGTCGTACATCCGTATCCGACGACGCCGAATCGGAGCTGATCGAGATACTCCATAAGGCCGGAAGCCTCTAAGTAATCCGAGACGACCTTCGAGCCCGGGGCCATGCTAGACTTGACCCACGGCTTGACCTGGAGTCCGAGCTCCACGGCCTTCTTCGCCAGTAGCCCCGCGCCCACCATGACCGACGGGTTCGATGTGTTCGTGCAGCTCGTGATCGCGGCGATCACGACACTTCCGTCTGCGAGTTCACACGTCTCCCCATCCAGATCCACCTGTACGCTTCGCACGCCATCCCCGTTTACCGAAAATCCGGGGGGCAGCAAGGCAGGAAGGTCTCTGGCGAACGCCTGTGGGAGATCACCCAGCGCGATCCGATCCTGAGGTCTCTTGGGGCCCGCCACACTGGGCTCGACGGTGCCGAGATCCATGTGGAGTACCTCCGTGAACTCGGGATCCGGAACCTCGTCGGTTCGGAAGAGACGCTGCTCCTTGCTGATCAGCTCGACACGTTCGACGAGCTCCTTACTCCGTCCCGAACCCCTCAAGTAGGCCAGGGTCTCGTCGTCCACCGGAAAGAAACCGATGGTCGCGCCATATTCGGGAGCCATGTTGGCCAGAGTGGCACGATCCGGGAGGGTCAACGTCGATAACCCTGGCCCGAAGTATTCGACGAAGCGGCCGACCACTCCGTGGGCGCGCAGCATCTGTACCACATGGAGGACCAAATCCGTGGCTGTGGCTCCCTCGGGAAGCTCTCCGGTGAACTTCATGCCCACGACCTCGGGGAGGAGCATGTAGTAGGGCTGACCGGTGAGAACCGCTTCTGCCTCGATCCCTCCCACGCCCCACCCAACGACGCCCAGTCCGTTGATCATCGTCGTGTGGGAGTCCGTGCCTACCAACGTGTCCGGATAAGCGACGGAGGCGCCGTTTTCTATCCGGCGGTGCATCACGGAGGCCAGGTACTCGAGGTTGACCTGGTGGACGATACCGGTGCCTGGCGGAACTACCCGGAAGTCCTCGAAGCCGTGCTGGGCCCAGCGCAGAAGGGCATAGCGCTCCCTGTTTCTTTCGAATTCGCGCTCCACGTTCTGTTGGTACGCCTCGGGGGTTCCGAAGAAGTCGACTTGCACGGAATGATCGATGACGAGGTCGGCCGGCACCACGGGGTTGATTCGATTGGGATCACCGCCCAGTGCTTTGAGTCCATCCCGCATGGCGGCCAGGTCGACGACCGCGGGAACACCCGTGAAGTCCTGGAGGACGACGCGCGAGGGCATGAAGGGCACATCCGCACCCGCGTTGGTGGGGCTCCACTCGGCCACGGCCTTCACGTGTTCTTCGGCTACGTACCGTCCTCCCGAATGCCGGAGGGCGTTCTCGAGGAGGATGCGTATCGAAAACGGCAGACGGTCCAGATCGGCGATACCCGACGCCTCGAGCTTCGCCAGGCTGTAGAACGAGGTCGAGCCCTCCTTCAAGTCAATCTCGGTGAGCGTGCCAAACGGATCGTTACTCATGGCGCCTCATGTTTAGGCGTGTGGCCGTTCATCTGGGAACACAATATCAAAGGCGCGGCATCGGAAACAGTCCGTCCCCTCTTCGGGACGCGGGGGATTCCAAACCGGACGAGGCGTCAGTTCAAAAAGCTGACTCTGGGCAGCAGCTTAAGTACTCCCCGGCCCGCCAGTACCGCCACGATCAGGCAGATCACACCCCAGGCCACATTTCCGTACAACAGGAAACCGGTGCCGAAGAGCGCGGCATACACCATCACGCATCCGAGGAACCAGGAGAGGAGGCCGGCGGCGAACTCGCCCGATCCGTTCTCTCCCGTGTGGGCGGCACCGGGGACTATTGCGTTCCACCCTCGCCCCAGCGGGCGGATCTTGGCGTGGAAGTCCCGGAGCGTCTGGGTCTCCACCGGCGAGGTCAGGAATGTGACTACGAGCCAACCGACGGTCGTTATGGCGACGCCGATCACGAGTTCTGCAGAGGGATCCCACCTCGTGAAACCGAGTCGCGTGTGGAAAAATCCGAAATACACCGCGACCAAGAACGAGATCACCATCGCGGAAATCTCGCTCCATGTGTTGATGCGCCACCAGAACCACCGAAGCAGAAACACCAACCCGGTGCCGGCACCGATCTGAAGGAGGATCTGGAACGCCTGCATCGCCGTCTCCAACTGGAGGCCGACGAAGGAGGAGAGAACGATGAGTGCGACCGTCGAGACGCGGGCCACTATCACGTAGTCCTTCTCCTCACGATCCGGGGCCACGAAGCGGCGGTATACGTCGTCCACGACGTAGGAGGCCCCCCAGTTCAGGTGCGTACTGATCGTGGACATGTACGCCGCTGCGAGGGACGCCACGACTAGACCGAGAAGGCCGCTCGGGAGGAACACCAGCATGGCTGGATAGGCCAAGTCGTTCCCGATGACGGAGGGATCGACGTTCGGGAAGGCGGCGGTGAGGTCATTCAGCGTCGGGTACACGATCAGGGAGGCCAGCGCGACCAGAATCCACGGCCACGGCCGAATAGCGTAATGAGCCACATTGAACCAGAGGGTGGCCTGCATGGCGTTCTTTTCGTCCTTGGCCGCCAGCATCCGCTGCGCGATGTATCCGCCGCCTCCGGGTTCGGCTCCCGGGTACCAGGTGCTCCACCACTGCACGGCGATCGGCACGATGAAGACCGCAGCGGCCGTCGTAGGATCGGAAAAATCAGGGAGAAACGAGAGTTTTTCGGTGACGCTGGCGTTGCTCATCAGCCCCGAAATCCCTCCCACCTCGGGGAGCCGAAGGGCATAGACCGCAGCTGCCACTGAACCGATCATCGAGATGATGAACAAGAGCAGGTCCGTGACCAGGACTCCCCACAAGCCTGAAGTGGCGGAGTAGATCACTGTGGCGGTGCCAGCGACTAGAACCACGGTGTACTTGTCGACCCCCAGCAGAACCCCGCCGATCTTGATGGCCGCGAGCGTCACGGTGGCCATGATCATGACGTTGAAGAACACGCCGAGGTAGACTGCGCGGAACGCCCTCAGAAACGCGGCCGACCGCCCGGCGTAGCGCAGTTCGTAGAATCCGATGTCTGTGAGCACCCCGGAGCGTCGCCAGAGCTTGGCATAGAAGAACACGGTACACATTCCAGTGATGACGAATGCCCACCAAACCCAGTTCTGGCTGACACCCCCAGTGCGGACAAGGTCGGTGACCAGGTTGGGCGTATCGGCCGAGAAGGTCGTGGCTACCATCGAGGTCCCGATCAACCACCACGGCATGGTGCGGCCCGCGAGGAAGTAGTCCTCCCGACTCCCTCCGGCCCGACGGGCAAAGGTCAGCCCTACGCTGAGGACAGTGACGGCATAGAGCGCCAAGACCCACCAGTCGAGTGCCGAGAGTTGCATCAGATCACAAGTCCCAGCCGGCGCGCGCGAGCATCCAGAGGTTGATGACCACGACCACCAGGGCGGTGAGATAGAACGACGGGGAGGTCATGGTGTCGGGCGACGCGAAGAAGGCGCCCCCGATCAGGCTCGGCGTTCGCATGGCGTTCAGCGCCCAGATGATTCGGGCGATCCCGACGTTGCACCAGCTGTAAAGGCCCACGAATACGAAGGCGGCCAACGCGGCACCGGCGACGAGCCACGCCCATGGCGGGCCGAAGCGAAGGGGCAGGGTGCCCGCCTCCAGCATCGCGTACACCGCCGCCTCATAGAGGACCGCCACATGCAGGTAAACGAAACCTGCCTGCCGGAACTTCGCTACCCGCTCGGGCGGCCAATTTTGTTTCAGCACGACTCGTCCTACGTAGATTAAACGCGGATGTTGCTGGCATGCTCCGCCGCGGAGCCAGGGAGGACCGTGGGGATTCTACCGGTTCTCCACGAAGTCGGACACTGCCGATACTTGACAGGGCCGAATTCAAGAACGGTTATGAGATACGTTTTGGAAGTCACACCCGAGAAGGGGGGGGCTCATGCCTTTCCGTAGCGGTACGTTACTCGTCTTGGGGCTCGTCTTGTCCGCTTGTAGTTCGTCTGCCGGCGCGTCTCTCAGTGGCGGCGGCCCAAGGGCGGAGGCGCCGACCCGGGGGAATTCTTCGCTGATCGTCCGAGCCGAACTCGATAATTTCCAGGGTCTGAGCGCCTGGGAGGCCGTCGATGTTCTTCGCCGGCGCTGGACCAGCCCTCGACGAGGCACCAACTTTGGTGGCTCGTCCGTCTATGCGAACGTGGTGGTCGATGGAACGGTCCGTGGCACGCTCGGTGAGTTGAATCGATTGAATGTTGATAACATTGAAACCATGCGGTACCTCAACCCCGCCGACGCAACCACCAAGTACGGCACCGGCTTTCTGGGTGGCGTCATCGAAGTGAGCACGATTAGGGGCCGCTGACGGAGGAGACTGGGATGTCCTTTTCCTGAGGACGAAATTGCCGGCTAGTCGTTGGCCCTGAACATTTTGGCCCTCGCCGGTGTCCATTGTTTTTAGATTCTCTATCCTCCAGATATGTGGAATAGGAGGTCCCAGGTTCCTAGCCGATTTGGATTGTTCGTCGTGTTCGCCGCGTGCTTGTCGTCCCCTGTGCTGGGGCAGGAACAAATCAGCACGGTGACGGGCACCGTCGTCGACTCCGAGAATCAACCCGTGAGCGGCGTGCTCGTCTTCGTGGATGAAGGACCCGGCTCGGCCACGACGGGCGCCCTCGGGGCGTTTCAACTGGAGGGTGTCACCGCGGGCACGCGTCTCCTGAACTTCCGTAGAGCCGGGTTCGCACCGCGCACGGTGGATCTGGGATTGGCACCGAACGAGGACGTCGGAGTCGTCGTACTCGAGGAGGGACCCGATCCGACGGTTACCCTGATCGGTAGGATAACCGACGGGATCAGTGGCGAGCCGCTTGGCAACGCCGTGGTGAAACTCAACGGCGATGTCGTCGCGCTTACCGATGGCAACGGTGACTTTCTGCTCTCCGAGGTGCCGATCGCGTGGGGCAGCAACGAGTTCGAAGTGGGTCGTTTCGCGTTCCTCGCTCAGATCGGCCAGTTTTGGATCGTCAACCCCGACGAGACGGTTGATTTTTCCGCGGAACTCGATCCGGCTCCAATCGACCTAGGCGGAGTCGTGGCCACCCTCTTGGGCAGGGGGAGCGGACCGGCGACAGAGGTCGCTGAGCGTGGCAGCCGGGATTTCATCCCCCGAGCCGAACTCGAAGGGTACCGTGGCGAGAGTGTCTATTCCACCATCAATTTGATACGTCGGCGCTGGGTACAACCCCGTCGAAGCTTCAGCACCGCCTTTAGTAGGGATCCTGTGTACGCCCGGGTTGTGATCGACGGAAGCAGCCGACGGCAACTCGGCGACCTACTCTCGATGAACGTGGACGGCATCGAAAACATACGCTATATGAGCGCCGTCGACGCCACCACGAAGTACGGCACCGGCTTTTCGGGCGGGGTCATCGAAGTGACAACGAGGGGGCGCTGACGACGATGCCCAGGCGGTTCGGGAAGATGCCCGGGCTCCAGCCAGCGACCATCTAACAAACCATCCGCTCACCTCCCCAGCATGCCGTGAGAAACCGGTTTTCGACGCTGTGGTGAAGACGGTGCGGCAGGCGCTCTAACGCCATTCCGTCCTAACATTCCAGCCGTCGCCGGTGTCCACATCTTGAGATTCGCAATCTTGCGGATACGTGGTATTAGAATCTGTTGCCACGAACGTAGAAACTTCCGTTGCCTTGAACGAAGAAGAGGATACACCATGACAGGGAAGAGCAACCGTTGCGCCGTTTGGCTGGTGGGTCTGGTGGGCCTGGCGCTTGTCATCCCCATGGACTTGTCGGGCCTGCAGGAGGCGGAGCCATACGAGGTCGGCACTGCCCTGCCACCCGTCGACCCAGATAGGACGCTGGTTGATATCACGCTCGACGACGCCATCGCGCGTGCTCTCGAAAGGAACCTGAACATACAGACTGCGAGGCTCAGCCCCTTGATCCAGCAATACGCTCTGCGGGCGGCCGAAGCCGTGTTCAGCCCGACGCTGAGCAGCACCTACGGATACAACAACAGCACCAACCAATCCACGAGCCAGCTCGACGGAGGCGCTTCGACCTCGACCCAGCGTCAGTCCTACAACGCCTCTCTTTTCAAGACGATGCCCTGGTATGGAGGACGGCTGAGCACCGATTTTAACAACAGTCGCACGGAGACGAACAACGTCTTCTCGACCCTCAATCCGAGCTTCCGCTCCACCGTCAGCTTCAACTACACCCAACCCTTGCTGGCGGGGTTCTCGACCGACAACCAGCGCACAGCGCTGGAGACCCAGGCGATCCAAGGCCAAATTGCCGACCTTGGGTTGACGAGCGAGATTGCGAACATCAGCCACCAGGTCCAAGTGGCTTACTGGGGTTTGCGGGCAACCATCGAGCAGATCGAAATTCAGCGTCGCAACCTGGCCCAGGCTCAGGAATTGCTCGCGCAGAACGCGATCCGGGTCCAGCTCGGCTCGCTGTCCGACCTGCAGGTGATCCAAGCGGAAGCCCAAGTGGCGAATGCCGAACAGTCCCTCCTCAATACCGAGATCCAGTGGCGAAATCAGGAGCTCATTTTCAAACGGCTCTTGGTGGGTGGCGCCGACGACCCACTCCTGGCACAGACGATGAATCCCATCGGGCTTCCCGTCTTGTTAGAGCAAGTGGTCGACATCGATGCGGCCGTCGCCATTGCACTGGAGCAGCGCACTGACCTCAGGCAAACACGGCAGCAGCGGCAGATCTCGGAGCTGGACCTGGCGGTAACCAGAAACAACACACGCCCGGATCTGAACCTGACTGCCACCTATTCGCTCCAGGGAACGGGCGGGGACCTCTTCGATCGGTCGGGCTTGGGTGGCGACCCGATATTGGTGCAGCCGGGCGGTTATGTGGACGGACTCAGTTCCATCCGGGAACGGGACGCCCCGACGTGGGGCCTCACGCTAAATTTCTCCTACCCCATCGGAAACAAGGGGGCCAGGGCCAACCTGCAGCGGGCGGAGCTTCAAATCGAGCAGACGGACTTGGCGCTGAGGAATCAGGAGTTGGGTATCGTTACCGAAGTGACCAACGCGGGCTTGGCGGTGAACGACTACTTCCTTCTGTTACAAGCGGCGCAGCGGAGTCGTGAAGTATCCGAGCGCGCCGCAGAGGTCGAGGTGACGAGGTTCAGCGTAGGGGCGTCCACGAACTACGAGGTTGGGCTGGCCCAGGACGCGTTGACTTCCGCCCGCCTCTCGGAATTGCGGGCTATGTTCAACTACGTGATCGCTATCGCAGAGTTCGAGTTGGTCCAGTACGTGGGTAGATAAGGGCGTTTGGATTGGGCCTCCCGGTGCTTTTCGCTATACGCTGTAAACGTTAGATTCTAAGCCGACAATCCCCTTATTGGAGATTCGCCGGGATGGTGGAATTGGTAGACGCACCGGACTCAAAATCCGGCGGGCTTCGGCCCTTGGGGGTTCGAGTCCCCCTCCCGGCACTGGGCTTCGGTCCCGAAGGGTCTTAAACCATCTTCACGCGGGAACCTTCTCTGCGCGCGGTCGATTGAGAAGACGACCAAGCGATTCTCGCAGGGCCCACGTTTGAAAACGTGTGCCGAATGCTGGTCGACCCGAAGCGATTGCCATTCGTACCTGGCACTCTGGGGGTGATGATGTTGACTCTACTGTCCGGTCTCTTGGCCCTCGCACTAGCCGTGTTTCTCTCCTTGTCCCTCTCGGGGCAAGCCATTTGCAGCGCTCCACATTCATCGCCGACTCTTTCACAAGGCGGATAGATCACCAGCCAGCCCCCCGGTGGCGGCTGGGCCGAAATCTCCTTCTTTCGTCAGCGGTCCCGGAGCTTTTACAACCAGAATGGTGACGTTTCCCTCTTTCGCCCGCAACTTCGGGCGCCGCCGGTGGCCGAACTGAATCAGCGGGGCCAGCACACTTCATCGGCGACCGTGAATTGCCTAAATTAAGGCCTACCTAGCTTCAGAGGCACGACATTCAGGAGCTTTCGAGGTCGGGTTCGCTGGATTCACGGGCTGTGTGACCCCTTTACGGAGAGGAAATGACTGAAGACGGGAGTGGGAAAGACAGCCTGACGATCAGGGACAACCGGAACGGGCGGGAGTACGAGGTCGACATCCTCGAGGGCGAGGTCATCCGCGCCATGGATCTCCGGCAGATCAAGATCGACGACGACGATTTCGGTATGATGACGTACGATCCCGGATTCAAGAACACGGCCTCGACCCGAAGCACGATCACCTACATCGATGGCGACAAGGGGATCCTCCGGTACCGCGGATATCCGATCGAACAGCTTGCCGAGCGCAGCACATTTCTCGAGGTGGCCTATCTGCTTCTGAACGGAGAGTTGCCTACCCCGTCTGAGTTGGACGATTTCGTGCACGAAATCACGTACCACACCTACGTGCACGAGAATATCCGGACGGTCATCAACGGGTTCCGATACGATGCTCACGCCATGAGCATGTTGATCAGCAGCGTAGCCGCGCTCGGAACCTTCTACCCCGAAGCCAGGAACGTGCAAGACGCGGCGAACCGGAGTCTCCAAATCCACCGGCTCGTGGCGAAGATGCCAACGCTCGCGGGGCTCGCGTACCGGCACCATCAAGGCCTCCCTCCCGTGTTGCCGGAGAACGAGCTCTCCTTCCCTGCCAATTTTCTGAACATGCTGTTCCGCATCGGAGGGGGCGCTTACAAACCCAACCCGGTCGTGGAGCGCGCGCTGGACGTGTTGTTCATCCTCCATGCGGACCACGAGCAGAATTGTTCGGCGACGGCTATGCGGACAATCGGGAGTAGTGATGCGGACCCTTACTCGGCTCTCGCCGGAGCGATGGGGGCACTCTTCGGGCCGCTCCACGGCGGTGCGAACGAGGCGGTTCTGAGGATGCTTCAGAGGGTTGGAACGATGGAAAACATTCCTGCCTTCCTGGAGGGGGTGAAGCGTAAGGAAGAGCGACTGATGGGCTTCGGGCATCGCGTGTACAAGGCGTACGATCCCCGCGCGAGCATCATCAAGCGCACCGCAGAAGAGGTCTTCGAGGTTACCGGACGAAATCCGCTTCTCGACATCGCGCTCGAGTTGGAGAAGATCGCGCTTGAGGACGACTTCTTCGTCTCCCGAAATCTGTACCCGAACGTCGATTTCTATTCAGGACTCATCTACCAAGCGTTGGGGTTTCCGGTGGAGATGTTCCCCGTGCTCTTTGCGATTCCGAGGACGGTCGGGTGGCTGGCGCAGTGGGATGAACTCCTCGAAGACGAGGAGCAGAGCATCTCACGCCCGAGGCAGATATTCGTGGGAAGCGCAGAGCGCGACTTCGTTCCAATGGATGATCGTTAGGCCGTTCTCTCCCGCCACCACCACGACACGGTTCGCCCATGACCGTTAGTCCGATCGACGTCGTACACCTCGGTCTTCGCGGGATGATTTCATCCTATTGGATAGACGGTCCCGAGCCGGCGATCGTAGACCCGGGCCCCTCCACGTCGCTCGACGGGCTCGAGGACGGCTTGACCGAGTTGGGCGTGAGATTCTCCGACATTCGGCATGTCCTACTCACGCATGTTCACCTCGATCATGCGGGTGGGACCGGACACTTGGTTTCCTGCCTCCCGGACCTAGAAGTGCATCTACACACCGATGGCGTTCCGCACATGGCCGACCCCGAGCGGCTCGTGGCCAGCACCCGGCGGACGTTCGGCGAGGCGCACGATTGCCTGTGGGGAGAGGTCATGCCGGTTTCGGTGGATCGTATTCGTCCGTGGGAGCCAGAGCGGCCCTTACCGGTCCCCGGGGTCAGAGCCTTCGCCACCCCGGGACACATCGCCCATCATGTGTCCTACTTGTGCGAGGTCGACGGGACGTTTGTGGCGGGCGACGCCTTGGGGGTGATTCTTGCGCCGGGCGCGCCGACGCACCCGCCGACACCGCCCCCCTCCGTCGACGTGCCCGCTTGGTTGGATACTCTGCACGACATCGAATCGGTCGACCCTGAGGCGTTCGGCGTCTCCCATTTCGGTATCCACAACGGTTTCGCGGGCCGCGTTGCCGAGATGCGAGAACGGCTGTCCGCCTTCCGAGATAGGGTCGAGGTGGCCCTGGCCTCCGGAAACGACGGGGACCGCGACGTATATGAGCGCGAAGTCCGAGAGGAGATCTCTGCGTTCCGCCCGCGGGACGAGGTCGATGGGTATTTCGACGCGTTCAAGGCGGCAGGGGATTGGGACGGGATGCGGCTTTACCTGGAGCGGGCGAATCGCGCCAAAGAGGGCTCCTCAGCAAAACCCGCTGACTAATCCACCGGTGGTGGGTATGATCCACTCTACCTATCCGCGCTCGGGGTTGCCACGTAGGCCGAAACCAATAAGCTGAGAAAGTGGTGCGAATATCGTGTGCCCGCGAACGGAGGATCGAAGAGATGCAAGCGGAGAGGCTATGATGAAGCGAGTCCGCTCCGGTGCACCGATTCTTTTTGTTCTTGCCGCGCTGTTATGGTCGCACAGCCTGACTGCGGCCCAGGCGCCGGCGTTCCAGGCCGGCAACGACTTTGGCTTCGAGCTGCTCAGGCGGCTGCACGCGGAGCGGTCGGATGACGCGGTCAACGTCTTCATCTCACCCCTCAGCCTGTCCATGTCATTGGGGATGCTGCTGAACGCGGCCGGCGGCGAGACCTTCAATGCCATGGGGGACGCTCTGGGCCTGAACGGCCTCCTGGTGGCAGAGGCTAACGATGCCTACAGGGCCTTGGCCGAGTCACTCTTGCGTAAGGACCCCAGTGTCGAGTTTCGGCTCGCCAACACTTCGTGGCTCGAGGAGGGCATTCGGATCCGACGGGACTACCGAAGCAGAGTGGAGGAGACTTTCGGCGCCCGGATCGAGACCGTGCGCTTCCGGGATCCCGACATGGCCGGTGCGATCAATGGCCGGGTGGACGCGGCCACCGAAGGCCGCGTTCCGAACTTGGTCTCCGCCGAGGACTTTCGGGGCATGCTCGCATTGCTGGTCAACACGATCTACTTCAAAGGTGGATGGACCGACCCGTTCGACCCGGCTGAGACCACGGCGGTCGACTTCCGGCAAGCTGACGGCTCCACCGTGAGTGTTCCGATGATGTGGCAGGTGCTGGACGCACGGATGGCGGGCGGCGTGGGCTCCGGTGAGGACTTCGCGGTGGTGGATTTGCCATACGGTGCGCGATCCTTCTCGATGATGGTGGTGGTCCCGGTTGGTGACGCAACGCTGGCTGAGTTGGTGGGAGAGATGGACGGTGAACGCTGGCAAGAGTTGGTGGACGCGCTGCAGCAGGAGACGCGAACGGAGGTCCAGCTGCCTCGCTTCGAGCTGAGCTACGAGCGGGGACTCAACGATGTCCTCAAGGCGATGGGCATGGAGGTGGCCTTCGATCAATCGAGGGCGGACTTCGGTTGGCTGTTGGGGGACGCCAGAGCTGCTGCGGGACCCCACATCGGCCGGATGAAGCAGAAGGGCTTCCTGAGGGTGGATGAGGAGGGCACCGAGACCGCCGCCGCTACTGGGACCGCTCGCGCCGCAGCGGCGACTGCGGTTCTTCGGGCTGACCGGCCGTTTCTGTTCGCGATCCGTGAACGGAGATCCGGCGCGATTCTCTTCGTGGGAACCGTGTCCGACCCGACGTCCTGACCAGGCCCGGCAGGCGCTGAGGCCCGGCGGAGCCACCCGTCACTCGAAACCCTTGATCCGCGGCGGAGCTTCACGTGGACGTTCAGGGAGCGGGGCGAGTACCGGTATGTCTGCATCCCACACGAAGGGGCCGCCATGGTGGGCACGATCATGGTTCGTTGACGTGGTGGGGCGGTGGGGCGGTTTCGTTGAGCTTTTGACGCTCCGCGGACGCCCACCCCTCACCCGAAGTTCTTAATACCCGGCGGAGACTGCCTGAGCGCCGTCAAGTAACGAAAAGGAGCGCCGGGGCTTCGCTCCGGCTCGGCCCAATATTCCAGGGTCTCCGGCAAATCCGGGCGCCCCGGCAGGGCAGGGTGGACCGCCTCCGGCTGTTCCGCTTCACGGACTCGAACGGCCTTCACGTTGTGGGCGATCACATTCGTGGTCAGCCCGTATTTTTGAAGGCGTCCACGGACCACGAGAAACGGCTCCATCCGCACGGTCGTTCGGCATTTGTCGTAGATTTTTGGTTTAATAATCACGTTTATGGGACCGGACTCATCTTCCATTAGTACAAATATATAGCCGTTTGCAGTAGAAGGACGTTGGCGGGCCACGACAATGCCGGCCACCGTCACGGTGGCGTGATTGGGAAGGTCCGAAAAACGATCTCCGGTCACGGTTTCGGGGGGAAGTTCATCCCGGAGTAGAGAGAGGGGATGGAGGTCCGTGGAGAAGCGGAGCATACGGTACTCGGCCACCATCCGCTCCAAATCGTCGAGGTCGGGGAAGACGATTCGCGCGTACGGGTCTTCCAAGCTGAGTTCGGTTTGGGGATGGTCGTCCCGGCCGCCGCTCCGCCCCGCATCGTCTTCCGGGCCTAGCCAGAGCCCGGCCTGCCATAGCAGTTCCCTCCTAGTCAGGCCGAGGCTCTCGAATCCACCGACCCAGATCAGGTTCTCGACGGCGGGCCTCTTTAGGGCCGCGGGCGTTCTGCGGAGGAAGTCCGAGAGGGAGGCGAACGGCCCATGTCGCTCCCGCTCCTCGACCACGCATTTGGCGATATCGGTTCCCCAACCCCGAACGAAACCTAGACCGATCTGGAGGTCGGACTCCTCAGGCGTGCACTTCACGTGGCTGTGGTTGACGTCGGGCAGGCGGATTCCGATGCCGTGGCGGCGGGCGTCGCGGCCAAGGGCGTCCAGGGAATAGAAGCCCATCGGTTGGTTGTTGAAGAGCGCGACGTAGTACTCCGTGCCATGGTAGTAGCGGAGCCAGGCGGATTGGTAGGCGAGCAGGCCGAAGGCGGCGGCGTGGGACTTGGGAAACCCGAACTCGCTAAAGGCGGCCACTTGCTGAAAGACCTTTTGAGCGGTGGTGTCGTCGACGCCCCGCTCACGTGAGCCGTCGCGGAAGGCCTCCCAGTGGGCGTCCATGGCCTCTTTGGAGCGTTTTCGGCTCATGGAACGCCGTAGACTCTCCGCCTGGCCGTCCGAGAATCCCGCGAGGGCCTGGCATACCTGGAGCACCTGATCCTGAAAGATGATGACACCCAGCGTCTCTCCCAGGGCCTCTTCGAGGAGGGGATGGTCGTACGGGACCCGGAAGTTCGGGTCCTCGCGCAGGAGCTCGCGCCGCCGCACGTATGGGTTGACCGCGCCCCCCACGATGGGACCGGGCCGCACGATGGCCACCTGGATGGCCAGATCCTCCAGATTACGGGGCTGCACGCGGCGGATCATCTGGATCTGGGCCCGGCTCTCCACCTGGAACATGCCGATGGTGTCCCCCGTGCAGATGTGCTCGTAGAGCGTCTCGTCGGCGAAGTCAATGCGTGACAGGTCCGGGGCCCGGCCTTGTCGCTCCGAGATCAGGTCCACGGCGTCTTCGACGAGGGAGAGCATGCCTAGCGCGAGAAAGTCGATCTTGATGAACCCCGCGTCGTCACAGGAGTCCTTGTCCCACTGGCACAGCACCCGGCCCTCCCAGGCGGCGGGCTCCAAGGGCACGATCTCCATAAGAGGACGGCTCGAGATGATCATGCCGCCCACGTGCTGGGAGACGTGGCGGGGAAGACCACGGATGTCTTCGGCCAGCTCGCAGAGTGCTTGCCACAGTGGTGATCCGGCCTTCTCGCGGAATTCGGGCAGGCGCTCCAGCTCGGCGAGCAGACCCCCGCCCGAGCGCCGCTCCGCGAGCTTGGAGAGCTTCTCCAGATTTCCCATCGGGAGGTCGAGGGCCTTCCCGATCTCACGGAGCGTCGATTTCAGGCGGTACGTGGGAAACGTGCACACGAGCCCCGTGTGCTCGCCCCCGTATCGCTCGTAGACCCGGAGGATCAATTTTTCCCGGATGTCGCGTGGGAAGTCGAGGTCGATGTCTGGAACGTTTCGCATGGCTTCGTTCAGGAAGCGGCCCAGGAAGAGGTTCGTTTTGACGGGATCGACGTGGGAGAGGCCGATCAGGTAGCAGATGATCGACGACACCGAGGAACCCCGCCCTCTCCCCGGAGGCAGGCCGGCGTGGGCCCTAGGGGGGGGGCCGCCCCGGATCTCGGCGGCCACATCCCGGGCCAACTCCATGATGTCTCGGTAGACCAGGAAAAAACCGGCCAGGCCGTGAAAGTCCACCAGCGTGAGTTCCTGGTGGAGGCGCTCGCGGGCGTCGGCTTCCAGCTTGGAGCCTTGGTAGCGTTCGTCCAGCTTGGCGAGGCAGATGGCAGCCAGGTTTTCGATTGCTGTACCCCGTTCGCTCCCCTCGAAGTCCGGAAACGTGTAGCCCAGGTCTTTGGTCAAGTCGAAGGCGGCGCACCGCTCGGCGATCTCCAAGGTATGGGCGAGGGCGTCCGGGCGGCTCCGGAAGCGGTGGGCCATTTCCTCGGGCGGGGCCAAGTAAAATCGTGCGTTGGCGCGGCGTTGCTCGTGCGAGCCGTTCAACGTCGTCCGATTCCGGATGGCCACTAGGACGTCTTGAAGCCGGTGCCGTTCGGGGCGGTGATAGTGAACGTTCCCCGTAGCCACCACGGGGATTCCGAGCCGGTCAGCAAGACGGCCGAGGTTCCGGTTCCGGTAGCCGTCCCCCTTCTGCTCGTTGTCCTGAAGCTCGACGAAAAGACCCCGAGAGCCGAAGGCGGCATGCAGGTGCCGAGCCAGGAACTCGGCGGTGGCCGTGTTGTTCTCCAGCCCTCTCGATAACGGGCCTCGCCGGCACCCGCTGAGGGCGATGAGCCCCTGTGTGCGTGCGAGGAGGGAAGAGAGGAGGAGGGTGGGCCGCCCCCGTTCACTCTGGAGGTGCGCCTCACTCAGGAGCCGGCAGAGGTTGGCGTAACCAGCCGGGGTTTCGGCCAGGAGGGTCATGTGGTAGCCCCGGGCCAACGGATCTCCATCGGGATCGTCTGCCCTCAGCCTGTCCACAACCAATCCATCCAAGCCCTCGGGGATCCCCGGAATGTCCAGAGCCACCGTGACCTCGGCACCGGTGATGGCTTGAAGCCCTTCGGCACGGGCCGCCTGGGCGAATTCCATGGACCCGTACAGCCCGTTGTGGTCCGTGAGCGCCATGGCGGGATAACCCAATTCGAGAGCCCGAAAGACCAGTTCTTCCGGATGAGAGGCCCCGTCCAGGAAGGAGAATCCGGAATGGCAGTGGAGTTCGATGTAGGGCGGCGTCGGCACAGTATTGGGTCGGTGTGGAACGATATTCGGTTTTTGTTCGGGCAAGGGCCATTATAGATCGGAAATCGGTGGGAGGCAATGAGAACGGCGTTGGCGTGACCCCCTGAAACGAGACCAGTGCGGATGTTAGGATCGGAGGCTGGTCGCAGCTTCAGAGAGGAGGTCAGCGATGAGCAGGAGAAGGCACACGCCGGAGCAGATCATCACGGCACTGCGGGAGGCCGAAGTCGGTCTGGCGAACGGCAAGACGGTGGCCCAGGTGAGCCGTGAGCTCGGAATCAGCGAGCAGACGTACTACCGGTGGAGGAAGGAGTTCGGGGGTCGGGTCAGACCGGCGCGTCCCCCCGCCCAACCACCTCCCTCGCACCGGCCTCCGCTTCCTCCATCCCCACGCGGATGACATCCGGCCCGAATCCACGGCGGCTCAGGAAGTTGTGCAAGCGCCGACGAGCTCGCTCACGCTCATCGCATCGCTCCGCGTCGGCCAGGCTCTCGATCAGGGTTGCGCCCTGACGATCGAGCCAACGTCGAGCGGCCGCGCAAGCCAAGGCCCCTTCCGACGTTTTTTCGTTGCCGAAGGCCTGGTCGATGGCTTCCTCCGCGATCTCGGCGGACACTCCCTTCTGGCGCAGCTCCTGGGTTAAACGAAAGCGTCCTCTCGGCTTGAGGCGGATCCGGCTGCGCACGTATGCCGAAGCGAAGGCATGGTCATCGATGAGCCCCTCTTCCTCGAGGGCGCGGAGGCACCACTCCACTGATGCATGCGGAAAGTCCTTGGAACGGAGGCGGCGCCGAAGCTCTTGCTCGGCTCTCGGTCTGTACGAGAGAAGATGAAGGGCGGCTTGGCGAACACGCCACTTGGTATCGTCTTCCTGCAGCTGGACGACATCCTGCTTGGTCAGGTTGCTCCCGACGTGGATGCCGGAGCGCTCCATGACGTCCAGAGCGATATTGAGAGGCTTGGTGCCCTCCAAATGCAGGAGGACACGGTTCTTCTTGCGCCGCATGAATTGGATGCGGAGGACTTTTGATGTCACAAGATGTGATTTCAAAGCAGCCTCACTGCCTGTACCACCCCCCGGTCACGAGGTCCCGGAAAAGGATGACCGGCCGGCCGTCCTCCAGAACCAGAGCGTAGTACTTTCTGGAAATCGGTACGCGCCACCATTCATCGTCGATCCTCCATCGCTCTCGAACCGCCATTACCCGAAGTCGCTTTCCTTTTTGATGAAGCTCGGTCGGTGAGCCCTCGTCGTCGGTGCGCACTCGGACCGGGGAGGGGGACTTCAAGGGCCGCAGCCTCTGCCGCTTGCTGGTGCGCTCGTGTCCGGCGCGGCTCACGATGGCGTACTGGGATTCATGAGAATCGGGTTCGGGAAGTTAACCGAATATAAACCGAAGCCGTGGGGGGCGCAATTTCAGATGGGGACTGATGCAGGGGTATTTAGGCCAAAAAGGGAGACTCAGTCCAGGAAACTCAGAAGCCGGTTTGCTGGAGGGAACTCTCGGTTCGGTACCTGTTACGCATCGGGGAATACTGGTAGAGCAGCGCGTTGGGGTCCGACCACAGTTCCTTCGTCAGATCCAGAACCGGCAGTAGTGGCGCAAACCCTCCGGTGACGACAGGGGAGACAGGTTTGGGAGACGGGAGACCGGTGACCATGATGGGCGCCAAGGCCACCTGGGGCGTAGAGCGCCCGAGGGTTGGAGACCACGCGATGATCGCCAACACGATCGCTATGCCCACAGCGGTCAGCACTGGGACGGCCGAACTCCCGGCGGCCCGTGTGAGGGAATTCTCGTCTTCCAGGTGGAACAAGCGGTGTTCTAAGGCGGTCCGGAAGCGTTCAGATGGTTCGATACGGGGTAAGGTCCGCAGCAGTGCGGACCCACTCGCGACCGCCCGTGCATAGCGCGCGCACTTTTCACAGTGCTTGAGGTGCGCCTCCAACGATTGCCGAAACGGTGCATCCAGTGACCCGTCATAGAAGTCGGAAAACCGGCTCAGAAATTCCGAACATTCCACCTGTGACATCGCTCCTGTTTCGTATGATGGCCCCACTTCGTGTGTCGGGGAGTTCGAATATTACGTGGTTCGGCATAGCGGTGTTCCCGTGGTTTCGGATTATCGCGATCCGCCGCAGGAGGCGTCGGCGGCAGAACTTTTTTCGCTCGCCGATGGGGGCCACCGGCCAGGAGTATCATGTTGACCGCGACGCTGACAATGAGGTCCGCTTCGTTTCCCGGGTGCCTCTCGAAGAGGTGGTGGGCATCACGGATCGAAATTCAGCAACGCGTGTCGTCGCTCCGGGATCCTAGACCAGGGATCGATCTCCACGACGCGGTAAAGCGGAGAGAACCCCAGCTTCAGCTTCAACTCCGTCACGGCTTCCCGCAGAGAAGACGGGATGGCTCCCTCGGACAGTTCCCGTCCACCCTTCTCTCTACCGTTGGCTTCCGCACGACCGAAGAGGTTGCTCTGGGATGTCGCGGGGCCGAACTGGAAGAACTCCACCATGAGGGTCTCGACCGCTCGCAGCGGAGGGGACAGGGCCATCCGGGTTCGGACGGTGAAGGCGATGCGGTCCCGCTGGGACGTGGGCTCTCGCAGGATCGCCTCCAAGGCCCAAGAGCCTCCACCCTCCAGACGCGCCCCGAGGCGCATTCCCTGTATGCTCCGGCCTTTGCGCTCCAGACGGGCCAGCGCCCGTTCCAGGAGCCGGTCGAGGGCCCCGTGGAGCGTGTCCACTTGGCCCACGGGAGTGTGGAATTCCATGGAGACACGGATCGGTTGGGGGCGGTAGTATGGCTGGACGGGGTCGATGCGCTCACCCGTGGCCCACGCCCGGGCCTTCTGCCCGTCGGGGCCGAACTGCCCGACCAGGGCGGGGCTCGGAAGGCGAATCAAGTCGCCCAGGGTCTCGATGCCGAGTCGCTTGAGTCGCTCGGTCATGACCGCATCCACCGGGAGCACGGAGACAGGACATGGGCTCAGGAATGCCGGTAATTCCTGATCCGGAACGATCACGGCCCGGCCCGGGCTCGCCCCGGCTGCGGCCACCCAGGCCCCGAATTTTCCAGGAGCCCATCCGATTCTCGTGGCGGCCACCAACGGGCGCGGGAAGATTTTCAAGAGCGTGTGCAGCACCCTCTCCGCTTGTCGCGAGGGTGAGCCGTACAGCCGGCCGAGTCCATTCATGCCGACGAAGATCCGCCCACGGCCGGCGGGCTCCACGATGGGACTCAGGCCCGACAGGGTTTCCAAAAGCTCTTCCTGCGCAGCGTCGTAATGGGCCGGATCGGGCTCTAGGAGGGTGAGGGAAGGGCACAGAGCGACGGCTTGCGAGATGAGTTGCCCCGGCCGTACGCCTGCGATCGAGGCGCGCTCGGAGACCTGCCATATGGTCCTCCGGGTGTTCTCCCCTGGGGAGAGAAGGGCTACGGACGTGCTGTCCAACTCCGGGGTCCGAACCAGCTCCAACCGAAGTTCGAACGTGGGCAGCCAGGTGCACAGCGCTTGGCGGCTTCCACGTTGCCGAGTGGCGATGGCTCCCCTGTTATCCCACCCACAAAGGGTGAGCTGGGTGGGAGCACCATACACGCGCGAACGGGGCTTCGACATGGTCGGATGAGCCATCGGATGAGGCGGGACGAATACCAAATAAAAACCGAAAGTCGAAGGTAGATCGGGAAACACGAAGGAGCAAGCGTCGGTGTTCACACCGAGCCATTGGCGCTCACTTCTCCCTGGGGTATCTTTCGTCGCTTACCAGCCCTGTCCTATCGTGGCGGAGCCTAGAAAATCCGAACATTTACGGCATCGCTCTGGAGCGTTTCTTTGGCCAACTACAAGCACGCGGTAATTCCCTCGGACGGAGACAAAATCACCAAGGAGAGCGGCCACTTAGTAGTACCGGACCGACCGATCATCCCTTTTATCGAGGGCGATGGCATCGGTCCCGACATCTGGCGGGCCACACAGGCCGTTGTCGACGCGTCTGTCGAGCACGCGTATCAGGGGGCACGGCAGATCGTCTGGATGGAGATCTATGCCGGCGAAAAAGCTAACGCGAAAATCGGAGAATGGATTCCGGAAGAGACTTTCGAGGCTCTACGGGAATTTAAAGTGGGCATTAAGGGGCCACTCACCACGCCGGTCGGTGGGGGAATTCGCTCTTTGAACGTGACGCTTCGGCAAGTTCTCGACCTCTACTCCTGCATCCGCCCAGTCCGCTGGATCGAGGGCGTTCCGTCTCCCATGAAAGAGCCTGAGAAGCTCGACGTGATCATCTTTCGCGAGAACACGGAAGATGTGTACGCGGGAATCGAGTGGGCTTCCGGTACCCCCAAAGCGGACAAGGTACGCGCCTTCCTGGTCGATGAATTGGGTGCGGACATCCGCAAAAACAGCGGAATCGGGATCAAGCCGATCAGTCCCTTCGGCACGAAGCGCCATGTGGCAGCGGCGATTCGTTATGGGCTGGAGAGAAAACGGCGCTCGGCCACGCTCGTCCACAAGGGCAACATCATGAAGTTCACCGAGGGCGCGTTCCGGGACTGGGGGTACGAGGTGGCTGCCGACGAGTTCGCGGACAGCACGATCGCCGAATCGGCCGTGTGGGACGGTGCGGATCCGACGGGCAAGCTCTTGATCAACGACCGCATCGCCGATGCCATGTTCCAACAAGTTCTGTTGCGCCCGGCCGAGTACGACATACTCATCACGCCGAATCTGAACGGCGATTACCTTTCGGATGCATGCGCTGCCCAGGTGGGCGGATTGGGAATGGCGCCCGGCGCCAACGTGGGGGACGACGTCGCGCTCTTCGAGGCCACCCATGGTACAGCACCCAAGTATGCGGACCAGGACAAGGTGAATCCGGGGTCGTTGATCCTTTCGGCAGTCATGATGCTGGAACACTTGGGTTGGGACGAGGCGGCCGAGGCCGTGCTGAGCGGCATGGAGGGGGCCGTGGGCGCCAAGACGGTGACCTACGATCTCGAGCGGCAAATGGACGGCGCCCGGACGCTGAAGACGTCAGAGTTCGGCCAGGCCGTCATCGAGCACATGTAGCCGGGACTGGCGGAACCCTATGAACGTTCGTTGCGTCTCATCGGCCGATGCGGCCAGCCACGACACGCCTCTGCTGGTCCTTCCCGTTTACGATTCCGGGGAGGAGGACAGGGTCCACGAGGCGCAAGTCATTGCGCCAGCAGGTCTCTCTGAAGTGCTCGCAGGCGCTTTTCCATCCGAGGATCTAAAGCACAAGCTCGGCGAGAGTGCCTTCGTCTACCTCAACATGGATGCTGGCCCCCGGCGCGTGCTTCTTCTCGGAGCAGGAAAACCGTCCGAGTTGGACCTCGAGGGAGCACGACGCTTCGCGGGCCACTCGGTTCGGGCGGCAGAGTCCGTCGGGGTCTCGGGGCTTACAGTCTATCTCGGCTCCGGTGTGCCGGAGGATGCGGTGCAGGCCGCTACCGAAGGAGCCGTTTTGGCGTCGTGGCGCTTCACGGAGATGAAGAGCGCGGATGAGGATGACGCTCCCGTCGACGTGTCGCACTTCGAGGTCATGGTCGACCCCGAGGATCTGGACGCGGGGGAGGCCGGAATCGAAGCGGGCGGCGCCGTGGGACGGGCTGTCAACTTTACACGGACCCTGCAATCGCGACCAGGGAACGTGGCCACGCCTTCGCATCTGGCCGATGAAGCCTCGAGAATGGCCGGTGAGCGTGGCCTGCGGGTCACGATCATGGGGCCGAAGGAACTCGAGGCCGAGCGCATGCATGCACTCTTGTCTGTCGCTCGGGGGTCGGATGAGGAACCACGCCTGATCGTGCTGCACCATGACGGGGGCCCTGACGGTGACGCTCCTCTGGTCCTGGTCGGGAAGGGGCTCACGTTCGATGCGGGAGGCATCTCGATCAAACCGGCCAGTGGTATGGAGGACATGATCTTCGACATGTCCGGGGGTGCGGCCGTCATCGGAGCCATGCAGGCCATAGCCGAGTTGAATGTCCCGCTCAACGTCGTGGGGATCGTGCCTTCGTCCGAGAACATGATCAACGGACGGGCCATGAAGCCGGGTGACATTATCGGGTCACGTGAGGGAAAGACCATCGAGGTGGTCAACACCGATGCCGAAGGGCGCTTGATTCTCGCCGACGCTCTGTCCTACGCACAGGGTCTTGAGCCGGCTGTAATCGTCGATTGTGCGACCCTCACGGGCTCCGTGGTCATCGCATTGGGTCACCATGCGGCGGCCGTCTTCAGCACGGATGAGGATCTGGTCGAGGAGTTGAGGGAGGCGGGAGACCGATCCGGGGAGCGCTGTTGGCCTCTCCCGTTGTGGGACGATTATCGGCGCCAGATCGACAGCCAGGTCGCTGACCTCGTCAACATCGGAGGCCGCGCGGGTGGCAGCATTACCGCGGCTTGCTTCTTGAAGGAGTTCGTCGGGGATTGCCGCTGGGCGCATCTCGATATCGCGGGTACGGCTTACGGCGAAGGCAAGCTCTCCTACCAGCGAAAAGGCGCCTCCGGTTTCCCCACGAGGCTTCTCGTCGATTGGGTGCGGAGTCGGGCGGGGTGAGAGACCCGCTCCGACGATTCCTCGCGCCCCGGGCCCATAAGGCCGGGGCGTTCTACGTTGGAGAACCAGCCAGGACCGTTGCCCCAAGTCAGACCGCTGCATCTCTTGCCGTTCGGCTCGCCCTTGCCGCAGCGATGCTTGCGGCGGGTGCCATCCCGTCCGCAGCGCTGGCGCAAATTCCGGGCGTCGGAGGCCCGCTCCCGGATACGCTTTTGGCCGGAGCCGACTCCTCAAGCCTGACGCCCGGAGCTGCCGAAGCCGATTCCAGCGCGATCTTCACCGATTCGACCACGATCCCTGCCGACGCGAGTGCGATCCTCGCTGATTCAGGTCGGGTGGCACCTCCGATAATGCCCGCGATCTCGTCGGGCTCGGGGCCCTCGCTCGGCTTGGCGGTCTGGTCCTGGGATCGCAACGCACTCATGTCGACCAGAGCGGCCACTTTGGCCGAGCTCGTCGCCCTCATTCCCGGTGTGATCGCTCTGAAGGGAGGTGACTATGGAACCCCTGTGACCGTGATGTCGTTCGGGGCGGGGGGCGGCCGCGTCCGCGTCGTGTGGGACGGTTTCGAGTGGATACCGCTCGAAGGCGGCGTGCCTGATCTGTCCCGAATCGGCCTCGCCGGCTTGGATGAGGTCCGAGTGGAGCGGCAGCCTGGAGAGCTACGCATCGAGCTCAGAACCCGAGAGCCGACGAGTCCGGATCCAGCCACCTTGGTGCAGGTGGGAACCGGCGATCTTGGAACCAATCTCCTCCGTGGGCTTTTCGTCCATCCCAGGGCCTTGGGGGGGGTGCTCACCTTGGCTTTCGACCGTGTGGAGACACGAGGCCCGGGCCTGCAGGCGGGCGGCTCATTGAGCGGCTTCGCATTTCGATACGCGATCTCCCGCGGAGATCGAGGTGGTGTCGTGGCCGAGATGAGGCGATTCGCTCCCCGCACGGATGTCGTCGACCTCACCACCGGACTGACGCGCAACGATTGGAACATTCGAGCGAGGTGGCGTCTGGCCGAGGGATTGATCGGAGAGGGCTACTGGGGTGCGTCGTCGTTGGCCGGTGGCCCAGAGGAGCCGGTCTACGGCCCACTCGATGTCCGTCGTACCCAACTGGGTCTCCGGACCAAGTACACCGTTGGGAACCTGTGGGCTCAGGGCGCGGTGCGCAGATTCTCCGGCCACGGCGTGCCGGTTGAGAATTACGAAGCTTCGGCAGGAGCCGCCCGTATTTTGGGGGCGTCAATGGATGGATCGCTGCGAGTCGAGCGGTGGGTCGGCCAGTATGCCATGTCCTGGAGAGCGAGGATTGAAACGGCCCCCGTTGGGGGACTTTCGTTTTTCGCTTCCTATGAGGACGGAGAGACGGGGGCGCCGTTCGTGTCGGAATACGAGGCATATCTTCGGTCTCTCGGGCTCGGCCCGCCGGCCCCCCCAGTTCTCGTCGAAAAACCCCGTCCGCGCTTCACGAGCCGCACAGGGATGCGAGCCGGGGGTAAATTCTCCTGGCGAGGCTTCCATTTCTCCGGAGCTTGGCTGTCCATGGAAGCGGATTCGATCCGCTCCCTCGGGTTGGCCCTAGATCCCGACGGGATCTCTGTGGTGGGAGGCGACCGCATGGGCTTCGAAGCGACGGCCAGTGTCCCGCTTCCCTTGCGGGGTTTTGCGCTGGAAGCGGCGGTGCAAGCGTGGGATGACGATCTCGCGTACCTTCCCAAGCGTCTCTGGGACGGAGCGCTCACGTATCATAGGATCTTCAAGGAATCACGAAATCTGGAAGTATGGGGCGGACTTGGTGTGACCAGGCGAGATCCGATGGCGATCGGGATTCTGGAGTTCGGTGGGGATCCTGCTGTCCCGGATCTCGTCGTCGTACCGCTTTCGGAGGAGTGGTACACGCATATTCAAGTGCGGATCGTCACGCTGAACCTCTTCATCCGCTGGGAGAACATCAGGGGCAAGAGCGACAACGTGGACTTCCCGAACCGCGAACAGCCAAGATTCCGCACGCTTTACGGAGTTCGTTGGGCCATGAACAACTGATGGACGGCATACGCGGATGATCAGAAGCATGACCGGTTTCGGCGAGGCCGAGGAGGCGACTGAGGCACGCGTTCTACGCGTCGAAATCAAGACCGTCAACCATCGTTTCCTCAACGTGAACATGCGCACTCCGACCGGCTTCGACCACTTCGAGAGTGACATTCAGTCCTGGCTCAGACCGTTTTTGAGCCGGGGCCACGTCACGTACACACTGTCCCTCGATCGGGATGCGGCCGAGGCGAACGACACACTTCCGGAACTGGATCTGGAGCGCGCAAAGCGGTACGGTGAGCTTCTCGAGACCCTTCGGCGTGAGCTCGATCTCGAGGCTCCAGTGGACCTGTCGCACGTCTCCCGTTTCGGGGAGATTTTCCGGGCCTCGGAGCGGGGAAACGCGTCGGCTCTGGTGGAGAGGAAAGTGATCCACAGGCTGACGGAAGCGGCCGCTGCGGAGGTGGTTCTGCTGAGGGAAGCCGAGGGGTTGCGGCTGCAACGAGACCTGGAAGAGCATCTGCAAGTCATCGGGGAGGCATTGGTCCAAGTCGAAGCAAATGCCCCAGAGCGCCTGGTCGCGGAGCGTGACCGGTTGCGGACGGCCGTGGCCGACCTCATCGAGACGCACGCCGTCGACGAGGATCGCTTGGCTAGAGAGATCGCGTACCTGGCCGATAAGTGGGATATCAATGAGGAGATCGTACGATTCCGCTCCCACGTCGAACTGTTCAATGAGGCGCTCCAAACCGAAGCCGGCGAGCCGGTCGGGAAGAGGCTCGGCTTCCTCGTCCAAGAGATGAACCGGGAGGCCAACACGATCGGGTCCAAGGCCAACGATGCACAGATCGCGCACACGGCCGTGAGTCTCAAGGAAGAAGTCGAACGACTACGGGAGCAGTTGGAGAACGTCGAGTGAGTTCCCTCGTGCACCGGACCTGCCCTGTCGTGCTGTCGGCACCCAGTGGAGCCGGAAAGACCACGATAGCGAGAGCTCTGGTAAAGGAAATCGAGGACGTCGTCTTCTCGGTCTCCGCGACGACACGTCCCGCCCGGGACCACGAGGTGGATGGCGTCGACTATCACTTTCTGTCCGAGGCAGAGTTCCGTGCGATGATCGAGGCCGACGAATTGGTCGAATGGGCCGAGGTGCATGGCCACCTGTATGGTTCTTCGCGGGAGGCGCTTCAGGCCGCCAGCGAAGAGGGGCGGTTCCTAGTCTTGGATGTCGACGTTCAGGGTGCGATGCAGATGCGAGATCGTGTCCCGGACGCGGTTCTCGTGTTTGTGCTTCCCCCATCGGTGGATGCGTTGGTGGAGCGCCTCACCGAGCGGGGTACCGAGGGAAAAGACAACGTGACCCAGCGGATCGAGAACGCCCGCGGTGAGTTGGAGCAAGCGTCCCGGTTCGACTACATCGTGGTCAATGAGAACCTCGAGCAGGCGATCGACGAGGTTCGGAGCATCGTTTTGGCCGAGGGCCGGCGGACCGATCGAGCCATCGACTTATCCAACGCGATTCGCCAACTTCAAGACGAGATTGATCGGCTTCTCACGGAGAAATGTTGACATTCCGAATGAGTAGCGCAACGTAAACGTTTGTAATAGAACAACATGTAGGGCCTGGCCCAGGAGCTTCATCATGCGCGTATTCACGCCCGACGAGTCCGCTGCACACACGCAGAGCAAATATCTCGGCGTGCTGGTGGCGGCGAAGTACTCTCGAGAGCTCAATTCCTTGCCTAGGGAGACCCTCCCCCTCGGGGAGGAGAAGAAACTCACCACGAAGTCCCTCGAAGCGCTTACTTCGGGTCAGATTGAGTTCCGTCTGGTCACTCGCAGGCGTCGCGAGGGGTAGAACTGAGTGTGTCGTCCCCACGTGTACTTCATCCCCGGCGTCCGTGGGAGGGACGGAGGATCGTCCTCGGCGTCACCGGAGGCATCGCCGCCTATAAGGCGGTTCAGCTCGCCCGAGACCTGACCCGGCTCGGCGCGGTCGTCGACACAGTTGTTACGGCCGGCGCGCAACGTTTCGTCCAGCCTCTCTCGTTCGAGGGGGTCACGGGCCGCTCGCCCGCGACCGACCTGTTTTCCACCGAGGGGGCCGCTCTCCACATCAAGCTCGGGTCCGAGGCCGACGTCGTGTGTGTCGCACCCGCGACGGCGGATCTGATTGCTCGGGCGGCTCAAGGTCGTGCAGACGACTTGCTCACGACCACGTTGCTGGCGACGAGGGCCCCCGTGCTCATCTGTCCGGCCATGAACGACCGGATGTACTCCCATCCTCAGACACAAGCTAACCTCGGTCACCTTCGGGATGCGCTGTCGTATCGTGTGGCGGGGCCCGGAACCGGCCCGCTGGCAGCCGGTGAAGGCGACGGCCCCGGGCGGATGTTGGAGCCGCACGAGATGGTCGAAGAGATCGGCCGCGTGTTGTCGGAGCCGTCTCCGCTGCGGGGGAAAAAGGTGCTGATCACGGCCGGCCCAACCCGCGAGGCGCTCGATCCCGTGAGGTTCATCGGCAATCGATCCTCTGGCCGGATGGGGTTTGCCCTGGCGGCCGCAGCGTGGCGACGGGGAGCGGACGTCATGGTCGTGGCGGGCCCTGTGCCCTTGCCGGTTCCGTATGGCGTGGATGTGATTAATGTCGAGACCGCTCGGGAGATGCTCGACTGCGTTTCGGAGCATCTTCCAGGGGCTGACGTGTCGGTTTTCGCCGCGGCAGTCGCGGACTACCGGCCCGCGGACCCCTCGGAACAAAAACTGAAGCGGGCCGACGCGGGATCGGACATGGCCCTCACGTTCACCGAAAATCCAGACGTGGCGCTGGAGACCCGTGCCCTGCGGAAGACGGGATCGATTTCGGTGGGATTCGCACTCGAGACCCAGTCTCTCATGGAAAATGCTCAGGCCAAGCTCGAGTCCAAGGGATTCGATGTGATCGTAGCCAATGAGCCTGAGGCGGAGGGAGCCGGATTCGAAGTGGAGACGAACCGCGTGCTGCTGCTCGGGGCGGACGTGAAAGCCGAGGAGCTTCCCCCCTTGCCCAAGGACGAAGTCGCCGAGGTGATTCTCGATCGTGTTTCAGAGATCATGGAGTCCGGCGAGTGAGTGCGAGCGAGTGAGTGTCGATCCTAAAAACATCAAGGACGCCGCGCGCTTTCTGCGGCAGCGAGAGGACTTGGGCCTCGACGAACTCTTCCTCGAGGGTCTCACGCGAGAGCAAATACTCCTTGCCGCCGCCGAAGCTCGTAAAGCGCTCCGTACGAAGCCGAGGGGCATCCCGGAACACGAGACTTCTCAAGCCCACGCGACCGCCCTCGCCGTGCCGACGAGGGATGATGGCGTGGCGATTTCGCCTCCCGATCTCGACATCACGGATCTGAAATATCCGGAACTCAAGGCGGTGGCCGAGTCGTGCCAACGGTGCCGCCTGGCCAAGGGCCGGACTCAGGTTGTTTTTTCCGATGGAAATCCGCAGGCGAGCCTCATGGTGGTGGGGGAGGCGCCCGGCGCCAACGAAGACCGTACCGGTCTGCCTTTTGTCGGCCAGGCCGGGAAATTCTTGGATCTCTTGCTCGCTGCGGTGGATCTGTCCCGTAGGGACTCGGTCTACATCTGCAACGTTCTTAAGTGCCGCCCGCCCGGGAATCGCGACCCCATGACGGACGAAATCGAGCTCTGTTCACCCTTTTTGAAGCGCCAGATTGCACTGGTTGTGCCAGAGGTTATTCTGGCTGTCGGTACCTTCGCGGCGCAGTTGCTCACGGGGATGGACCGCCCGCTCGGAAAGCTTCGAGGCTCGGTGTACGCCTATGAAGGCGTTCCGTTGGTCGTCACCTATCACCCGGCGGCGCTGCTGAGAAACGCGGGCTGGACCCGTTCCACTTGGGACGATCTCCAGCTCCTTCGACAGGTCATGGACGGAAGCTGATGGAGACTGCGTCAATCCCCGCTGCGCTGCCCGATCACGATCGGCAGCCGCCGTACTCGTTAGAGGCCGAGATCTCGGTCCTCGGCGGTATGCTCATCGACAACGATGCGGTGGCGAAAGCGGTCGAGATCATCGACGACTCCATGTTCCACCGGGAGGGCAACCGCCGACTCTTCCGAGGCATGGTGCGCCTCTTCGAGCGCGGGGACGTCGTCGACGTAATCACGCTCAATGAGGAACTCAAGAACACGGATGAGCTCGAATCTGCTGGTGGGGCCCCCTACCTCGCCGAACTTCTCGACGCCGTCCCGACCGCGGCCAACATCGAGTACCACGCCCGAATCGTCCGCGACAAGGCGCTGCTCAGGCGGCTCATCGCCGCTGCATCCGACATCATTCGGGACGTCCACGACCAGGGAGGGCGCTCGGTCGAGGAGGTCATGGATCAGGCGGAACAGAGGGTATTCCGGGTTGCCGAGAGCCACGACCGACAGGGTTTCGTCTGGATCAAGGAGGTCCTGTGGCCGACGTTCGAACACATTGAGCGTCTTCAGGAATCCGCTGACGGGATCACCGGGGTTCCGACGGGCTTCCAGGATCTTGACCGTATGACCACTGGCCTTCAGAAGGGAGATCTGGTGATCGTCGCTGGGCGCCCTTCCATGGGAAAAACTTCCTGGGTTCTGAACGTGGCTCAGAGCGCAGCCATCCAAAACAACACGACGGTGGCCATCTTTTCCCTCGAGATGTCCAAAGAGCAGCTGGTGCAGCGCTTTCTTTGCGCAGAGGGTCGGGTCGACGCGCAGAAGCTCCGTCATGGAAAAATGAACCCCGAAGAGTACCAGCGGCTGGCCGCGGCCGCGGGGCATTTGAACACTGCGCCTCTATGGATCGATGATTCGCCCGGGAATACGGTTCTCGAAATGCGGGCGAAGGCGCGGCGGCTCAAGGCCGAAAACGATGTCGGACTCCTGATCATCGACTACATGCAGCTCATGTCGGCCCAGCACCGTTCGAGGGATCCGAACCGGGTTCAGGAGGTGAGCGAGATCTCGAGAGGCCTCAAGGCGCTTGCGAGAGAGCTGGAGGTGCCGGTCGTCGCGCTCAGCCAGCTCAGTCGGGCGCCGGAGCAGCGCACGGATAAACGGCCCCAGCTCTCAGATCTCAGGGACAGCGGATCGATCGAGCAGGATGCCGATCTAGTCATGTTTCTGTACCGTCCCGAATACTATTTTGGTCCGGTGGACAAGGACGGGAACTCGCTCGACGGAAAGGCGGAGCTAATCGTCAGCAAGCAGCGAAATGGCCCGACCGGTCTGGTAAACCTGTATTTCCACAAGGCCTTCACGCGCTTCGATTCGGTGGCCAGCAAATCGGTCGGGGATGTGGGGACAGGGTCCGGCGGTCACGACGAGCCGTGAGCCGGGCTACCGGAGATGCCCCGAAGTCACTGGAGGGGGAGTTCACGGTCGGTGTGGTGGTGCCGGCTGCGGGATCCGGACAACGTATGGGGGGGATGGCCAAACCGTTTCTAGAGCTTTGCGGTGAGCCGGTCCTGATGCGAGCTTTGCGGCCCTTCCTTGATCACCCGGGGGTTCGAGAAATGATCGTGTCTCTTCCGATGGTCCAAGCTGAATCGCCTCCCGCATGGTTGATCGAAGCCGATCCAAGAGTCCGAGTGGTTGCGGGTGGCGAGACCCGGCGCGACTCCGTGTGGGCCGGCCTTCAGGCGCTGTCGGATGCACTCGACGTGGCCGTGATCCACGACGGGGCACGCCCGTTAGTCTCTCCCCACGTTGTTGGCGGGTGCATTGCACTGGCGGGCACTGGGGTGGGGGCGGTCGCTGGCGTCCGCGTGGTCGACACGATGAAGGAGGTCGAGGGCGACGGGCATATTGCGGCGACGCCGGATCGTTCGCGTCTCTGGCACGCCCAGACCCCCCAGGCGTTTCCGCTCGGTGTGATCAGGGACGCGTACCGCCAGGCCCTCACCCAGGATGTGCCCGCGACCGACGACGCGGCGCTTGTGGAGAGGGTGGCGGGCGCGGTGGTGATGGTGGAGTCGTCAGCGGACAACTTGAAGATCACCCGGCCGGAGGATCTCGAGACGGCCGAGTCGATTTTGTCCCGCCGCGAAGGTCGCTAGTGTGGTCTTCCAGAGGTCCGCGCCGTACTTGGGGAGGACCGCGTCATGACGGGTCCCAAACTCATCGATGTCCGGGAAGCCACACGGTCGATGGATACCCTCGACTTGGTACAGGAACACTTGAGGCAAGGGGGATTGCTCGCCTATCCCACGGAAACCGTGTACGGATTTGGTGGCCTTCCGATGCATACGGTCATAGAAAGGCTCGTGGAACTCAAGAAACGTGACCGGGCAAAGCCCATGCTGCTGCTGGTTCCGGACAGGGAAGCCGTGAGTGATCTGACGTGGACGCCGGAGGCGATCGAGTTGGCAGACGTTTTCTGGCCAGGCTCCGTCACCCTTGTGTTGTCGGACCCGGGAGTGCGGTATCCCGACGCGGTGCGAGGGTCGGACGGCGGTGTCGCGGTTCGCGTGAGCCCACACCCACTGGTTCAGGAGTTGGTGTGCGGCATGGGTAGCCCCATTTTATCAACCAGTGCCAATCGGCCCGGGGAGGCCCCGGCTTTGGACGCTCAAGGTGCCTTCGCCGCCGCCTTTGCAGCCGGCGCGGGGGAGGAGTTGTGGGTGCTCGACGGGGGAGTTTTGGAGCCCTCTGCGCCATCCACGATCGTCGACTGCTCGGGGCCAGAGCCGGTGGTTCTACGCCAGGGCACGATCCCGCTGGGGAGGGTTCGCTGTGTACTTCCTCTTATTGAGGCCCATGACCGGAAGAGCCATGAGTGATCAACCCGCCTTCAGGCTCCTGTTCGTCTGCACGGGCAACACGTGCCGGAGTCCCACGGCTCAAGTGATCGCCGAACGCGCCGTGAGCCGGCGTGGGTGGGACGGTGTCGAAGTCCGGTCGGCAGGTGTCTCGGCGGCGCCAGGTGCCGGAGCGAGCGGGGGGGCGCGGGGAGCAGCCGAGTCGCACGGGCTCAGTCTCGAGGAACACAGGAGCACCCCACTGGACACGGATTTGGTGGCCTGGGCCAGCCTCATCCTGACCATGGGACCGCATCACGCGGATGTAGCCGAGGCTCTCGGGGGCAGTGGCAAGGTGTGGATGCTGTCCGCCTTCTCCGGCAGCGAAGACGATGCACGCGGCTCCGGGGTGCCCGACCCATTTGGTGGAGACTCTCAGGCCTACGTCGAGTGCCTGGAGGCCCTGGAGGGCTTGGTGGAGGCCGCTCTTGGACGCGTCGATGCCGAGTTCCCCTCTCCGAACAAGGAGGCTCGTCCTTGAGCTCGCTGACGGCCCAGACTCGGTTGTTCACGGTACTCGGAGATCCCGTTGATCACTCGCTTTCGCCTGTAATTCAGAACGCTGCGTTTCTCGAAGCCGGGGTCGACGGCGTGTACGTGGCGCTTCGCTGTGACGCCGACGGGATGATCGGGTTCATGTCGGGTCTTGGCCGGGCTGGAGGCGGAGGGAACGTCACGCTTCCCCACAAGGAAAAGGCCGCTTCCGTCCTCGAAGAACCCTCGGAGGCGGTCCGTCGGACAGGGGCATGCAACACGTTTTGGAGTGAGGATGGAAAACTCTGTGGGGACAACACTGACGTCGAGGGCTTCAGGCGAGCGCTGCGGCATTTTCTCGGTGGCGCCGCGGCCGGCTATCGAGTGCTCCTGCTCGGTGGGGGAGGCGCAGCACGTGCGGCGCTGCTCAGCTTGGTAGACGATGAGGCTGAGGACGTCTTGATTCTCAATCGGACGGTCGAGCGTGCCCGGGCGGTGGCGCGCAGAATCGGTGGGGATCGCGTACGTGTGGCGGAGAGCCTGTCCGATGTCGATGACGGCGACTTCGACCTGGTCGTGAACACCACCCGCCTCGGGCTCCACAGCGAAGACGAGCTTCCACTCGACCTCGAGCGCCTTTCACGGGCGGGTGCCGTCATGGACCTCGTCTATGGCCCCGGCATGACGCCATTTGTGGAGGCCTCCAAACGCCTCGGGATTCCGGCGGTGGATGGCGGGGAGATGCTGGTACACCAGGGCGCCGTGTCCTTTGAGCGCTGGTGGGGTGAGGCGGCGCCCATCGACTCGATGAGGCTGGCCTTGGAAGCCGCCAGGTCCAGTGACGTCCTCTCTTGAGCGGGATGGGGCCCCGAGCTACGCGGTCATCTTGCGTCCCCCCGCGAGTTGTTGTCGGGGCAGTACCTCATCGAGCCCATTCCGATGACCTGCCGCCGAGCCCGTACGCGAGGATACAACCAGGCTGCGTTGCTCGCCGAGGCCGTTGCGGACCGAGTCGACATGCCCCCTGGTAGGGGCCTCGGAACTCCGCCAGGGAGGGTGGACGCAGGTCGGGTTGCACCCGGCAGAGCGTCGGGCTAACGTCAGGTGCGCATTTACAGTTCGAGCCGAAGCGCGAGCCACACTCAAGGGTGCCCGAGCCCTACTGGTCGACGACGTGCTGACAACCGGATCCACCGCGATGGAGGCGGCTCGACCACTGGTCCAGGCGGGGGCGACGCAGGTCTTCCTCAGTACTTTTGCCCGTGCCTTGCCCTATTTGGAATAATCCCCTAAAGCGAAATAAAGAAGAGGAGGCGAGTGGATGCCAATCCGCGTTGCCATAAATGGATTCGGCCGCATAGGCCGGAATGTTTTGCGAGCCGTGCACGCATCCGACGATTCGGAAATCGAGATCGTCGCTCTGAACGACCTCACCGACAACGATATGCTCGGCCACTTGCTGAAGTACGACTCGGTGCATGGCGGTTTTCCAGGAGAAGTCACCGTGAGCGCCGATGGCTTGGAGGTCGATGGCCTCGCCATCAAGGTCTTGTCGGAACGTGACCCGGCCGACTTGCCATGGGGCGATCTGGGTGTCGATATCGTAATAGAGTCGACGGGATTCTTTCGCGGCCGGGACCAGGCCGCCAAACACCTCGACGCGGGAGCCAAGAAGGTCATCATCAGTGCTCCGGGTAAGAACGAGGACATCACCATCGTTCTGGGCGTCAACCATACCAAGTACGATCCTGCGGAGCATCACGTCATTTCCAATGCCAGTTGCACGACGAACTGTCTGGCCCCGGTGGTGAAAGTCCTCATGGAGGAGTTCGGCTTTCGTCGGGGATTGATGAATACGGTGCACGCCTACACGAATGATCAGGCGCTTTTGGACGTGCCCCACTCGGACAAGCGGCGCGCGCGCGCGGCGGCTCTGTCGATGATTCCGACGACGACGGGCGCCGCGAAGGCCACGGCCCTGGTAATCCCCGAGGTCGAAGGCAAACTAGACGGAATGGCCCTACGCGTTCCGACGCCGGATGTGTCAGTCGTGGACCTCGTTGCCGAACTCGAGACGGAGACGACGGAAGAAGCGGTGAACGACGCGTTCCGGCGGGCGGCTCGTGGGTCACTGGCAGGAATTCTCGACCTCTGCGACGAGCCGCTCGTGTCGATCGACTTCACGGGGAACCCTCACAGTTCGATCGTCGACGGCCCGACCACGAAAATCATCGACGGTAGCTTGGTGAAGATACTCGCCTGGTATGACAACGAGTGGGGCTACTCGCAACGGGTGGTGGACTTGGCGGCCTACATTGGCGAGCGGCTGCCGTAGTCCCGGATGGACAAGAAGACGCTCGAGGACTGTCCTCCGGAGACCCTCGCCAACGAAATCGTTGTTGTTCGGGTGGATTACAACTTGCCGTTCGACGAAGATGGCGAAGTCGTCGACGATACGCGTCTCGTCCGAACGTTGCCCACGATCCAGTATCTCGTCGAGACCGGGGCGAAGGCGGTTCTGCTGTCTCACCTGGGCCGACCCAAGGGCGGACCGGACCCGGCACTCTCCCTGCGTCCGCTCGCTCCAAAGCTCGAGGAAGCTCTCGGATCTCCGGTCGGGTTTTGCCCTACCACGACCGGCCCCGTCGCGCTGGAAGCGGTGCGGGGAATGAAGAGTGGAGACGTCCTCCTCCTGGAGAACACTCGCTTCTGCCCTGAGGACGCCCAAAACGACGCCAAGTGGGCTGAGGGGATCCGTTTTGGGACGAAGCTCTTCGTCAATGACGCCTTTGGAACCGCGCACCGAGGCCATGCCTCCACCCAGGGCGTCGCAGATGCGGTACGGAGAGACGGAGGAGAGGCGGTGGCGGGGTTTCTCCTGGAACGGGAGCTTCGTTTCCTCTGCGGTGCCATGGCCCACCCCGAGCATCCCTTCGTGGCGGTCATCGGTGGAGCGAAGATCTCGAGCAAGATAGACGTGATCGAGGCGCTGCTTCCCGCCGTGGACCGGCTGCTGATCGGTGGGGCGATGGCCAACACCTTTTTCAAAGCCCAAGGCTGGGCGGTGGGCGATTCTCTCGTGGAGGAAGACCGAGTCGATACGGCACGCTCACTGATGGACGTGGCCGGAGACAAGCTTCTATTGCCCGTGGACGTGGTCACGGCGACGTGCATCGAATCCAATGCCACCACTGGTGTGTCCGCGTGCGATCAAGTGGGGGAAAGCCAACGAATCGGGGACATCGGGCCACACACGGCGAAGTTGTTCGCCGATGCCTTGGCTGGTGCCCGCATGGTCATATGGAGTGGACCGATGGGCGTCTTCGAGTTGGAGCCGTTTCAAGCGGGCACGTTCGAGGTCGCGCGAGCCGCGGCCTTGACAGCTGATTCGGGCGCAACCGTGATGGTGGGAGGGGGAGACTCCGCCGCCGCCGTGGTGGCCGCCGGCGTCGTCGATTGTATCACGCATATTTCGACGGGTGGCAGCGCCTCGCTCGAACTCCTCTCGGGTAGGAAATTGCCCGGTGTCGAAGCTCTGTCGGACCGATCGTGAATTTTAGGAGGGCGTGACGTGAGACCAAAAATGATCGCCGGGAACTGGAAGATGCATCACGGCCCCGCCGCCACGCGCAAGTTTTTCAGCGAGTTTTCTCCCCAGCTTCAGGATACCGGCCCGACGATTTTGATTTTTCCTCCGGCCATCTCCCTCCTCGCGGCCGCCGAGTCGAGGGGTGGGCGTCCGGAGATCAGCCTCGGCATTCAGAACATCCACTGGGAGCCCAACGGTGCGTTCACGGGGGAACACTCGGCCGGAATGGCGTTGGCCGCCGGTGCCCGATTCGCTCTCATCGGACATTCAGAACGACGACATGTGTTCGGTGAAACGAACGCGCAAGTCGAGCTCAAGGTTGCCGCGGCAATGCGTGAAGGCCTGGCGCCCGTGGTGTGTGTTGGAGAGACGCTGGAGGAGCGCCGGGATGGACGGGTGGAAGAGGTGATCGTCCGCCAGCTGGATGCCGCTCTTCTCGGCGTTCCCGAGGATATGAAGAAGTCGATCGTTCTGGCGTACGAGCCGGTTTGGGCGATCGGCACCGGCGAGACCGCGACGGCGGAGGATGTTGCCGATGCGCATCGTATGCTTCGCCGCCGTCTGCAGGATGTACGGGGCGACGATTTCGCAGCGGACGTGGCTATCCTGTATGGTGGGAGCGTGAAACCTGACAATGCGGCCGAACTCCTTGCGGTCACCGACGTCGATGGGGTGCTCGTGGGTGGAGCGAGCCTCGATCCCAAGAGCTTCGCGAGCATCGCGGAAGCTGGCTGATTACAAGGGTTTACTGGTTGACACTCCAAAGGGACAGGGCGACGTTTAGCCATTGTTCCAAACCCTGAGCGATGGGCGATTCATGTACGGTTTATTGCTGGCGATCCTGATTCTCGACGGCCTTTTTTTGTGTGTCGTGGTCCTTTTGCAGTCCGGGAAGGGCGGCGGACTGGCCGCGATGGGCGGCGGCGCCGCCGCGACAGACGGAGTCTTGGGTGGACGCCAGGCCACGACCATGCTCACGAGGGCGACTTGGACCACCGGATCGGTCTTCATGGTGTTGTCGCTGGTCCTCTCCATCATGTCGTCGCGTACTACACTACCGCAGTCGATTTTGCGGCAGGACGTGGCGCCCACTGAGCCGGTCACTCAGCCGATTCTGCCCACGCTCGTTGAGCCGGGAGATGCGGCAGATGGACCCGCGGAGCCCATCCAGGCTCCCCCGGGCGGTGACGGGAACGACTGACCCGTTTTCCCCCTGAATACGGAAATCTGACGTGGCCCGCATCGAAGTTCCCATGCCCCAGATGGGTGAGTCGATCGCCGAGGGTACGGTATCTAAGTGGCTGAAGCAGGTCGGAGACCCGGTCGAGAGAGACGAGACCATTCTGGAGATCTCGACCGACAAGGTGGACGCTGAGATCTCCTCGCCCGAATCGGGCACACTCGTAGAAATCCGTGTCCCGGAGGGCGAGACCGTCGAAGTCGGTGCGGTTGTGGCATATATCGATACCGAGGCGGGTGTGGCCATCACCAGCATCTCGGGCGAGACTGGCGTCCCCGCTGCTGCCGTGGACGATCCGACTGACGTCGCCGACGGACTGGACCCGGAGGCCGAACCCGCGGCTTCCTCCGTGGGGCCGGTGAGCACGGGAGGTCCATCGTCCGATGCCGATGCTGCCCAAGCCGCCTCCCAAGGGAGCGCTCCGACGACCGTGGAGGGCCGGATACAGACCCGCTCCACTCCGGTAGTGAGGAAAATCGCTGCGGAACATGGTATTTCGATCGCGGACGTTCCGGGAAGCGGCCACGCGGGCCGCGTGACGAAACAGGACATTCTCGACTTCATAGAGAATGGTGGGGCGAAGGCGCCCGCCGCGGCGTCGACGCCGGACCCCACGTCGAAAAGTCCCCCTGCGGTTCATATGGACTCCGGATCGTCGTCCGAACTGTGGGCGGCTTTCTACGGAGAGGCACAGCACCCGGAGTTCCCTGTGCGGGAAGGGGACCATGTGGAGCCGATGGACAAAATCCGCCGCCTCACCGCAGAGCACATGGTGCTGGCGAAGAGGGTCGCACCCCACGTGCACTCCTTTATCGAGATCGATTTTTCCCGCGTGGACCACATCCGGGTAACCCACAAGGACAAGTGGACGGAACAGGGAGTGCGCGTGAGCTTTACCGCATTCGTCGTATGGGCGTGCTCGCGCTTGCTGCACAAGTATCCGATGATCAACGGCACCGTCTCGGGGAACAACATCATCCGTCGAGCCAGGGTGAATTTAGGGATAGCGGTAGACCTCAACCCGGGACTGATCGTGCCCGTACTGCACGACACGGACGGACTCAGCCTCGTGGGGATCGGCAAGAAGATCATCGACCTCGCCGGTCGTGCCCGCTCACGGAAGCTCGCCCCCGCGGAAATCCAAGGATCGACGTTCTCGATCACCAATCCTGGAGTCCTGGGTACGCTGGTCGGCATGCCTATCATTCCGTTGGGGACGGCTGCGATCCTCGGCACCGGGGCGATCGAGAAGCGGGCGGTGGCCGTCGAGGATCCGCTTACGGGTACGGATTCCATCGCGATACGCAAACGGGCGCTCGTTTCTCTCGCGTATGACCATCGGCTCGTCGACGGAGCCGACGCTGCCCGCTTCCTCGCGGAGTTGAAGGCTCTTATGGAGGATTTCCCCGAGGACGCCTAGAGGAATGCATCTGCCCGTGGCGCATGAATGACGCGACAGCGCTGAAGGTACGGGATCTGGGTTTGATTCCGTATGACGAGGCGTTGGCCCTACAGTGGGACCTGGTTGAGCGCAGACGAACCGGCGAAATCCCCGATCAGCTGTTGCTCCTCCAACACCCCCACGTCATCACTCTGGGCACGGCGTCCTCCCCCTTGCACGTTCTCGCCGACGAATCGAGGCGCCGGGACCTCGGAATCGACCTCATCGACGTGGGGCGGGGGGGCGACGTCACGTACCATGGACCGGGGCAACTCGTGGCGTATCCGATCCTCGATCTCAAACCGGACCGGAAGGACGTTCATCGGTACTTGCGGGACCTCGAGGCGGTGCTGGTACAGACGCTCGACCGGATTGGCATACGTGGGGAGCCCATCACGGATCTCACGGGCGTGTGGGTGGATGGCCGAAAGATCGCGGCAATCGGGGTAAGGGTATCGAGTGGTTGGATCACGTCTCACGGATTCGCGCTCAACGTGTCGAACGACCTCTCCTATTTCGACACGATCGTCCCGTGTGGTATCCAGGACGTGTCGGTAACGTCCGTTGCCCAGGAGCTGGGGCGGCCGGTTGAGGTCGCCGACATCGTGGGGATTGTCTCCGAGACCTTTTCTGAAACCTTCGATCGCCCCAGACCCACTTTTTGATTCCAAATCCGTGTTGGCGGGCCAACAAATCCACCACCAAATCAGGGCATTTTTACGTCTCATATTCCCCGATTTTTCCCAAAAGATTTGGCTTGAAAGTCCGTGTTCTTCCTCGCACACGCCGATCGTAACGATCTGTTTCTGAACATTTGTCAAGATATATAAATAACATTATTAAAACCCTATAAGGTATTATATGACAATAATATACATTGTAACATAAAAAACGATTCGCTTCCTCGTTGTAAAGCTTGACGGGGCCAGTTGGGGGTAGCATACTAGTCGTGCGTTTCCGATGTGGTTCGCTGATTCGATGGCGTTGGTCATCCCTTCGGTCGATTTGCGAAACGTGTTCCACCGGGCGGGACGCTGCAGCGGTGGAAGCTTTCTGAGGAATTGGAACTCGGTAAGCCGATGGAGGAGCCGTTGGTCTCCGTCGAACCCTCCGGAGCTCGGAGGACTCAGGATCGCTACCACGCGAGAATAAGTGAAAGGGAAGCTGAGTTAGCTGCCTGAAGGACAGTGAGCCGCAAGGCGAGCCAGAGATCAGGTGGGCATCCAAACACGACGAAGCTTCTACCAACGAAACTGAAGCCCTCGGGACGGCTCGCCGCTCCGGGGGCTTCTTTTCTGTAACTGGCTACTGGCCGGTCGGTGACTGGTTTCGCGTTGTAGCCGGCGACGTGCCCAGGGCGTTCTGCGGGTGGCGCTGGCCTGGGCTCCTCAAGCTACCCGGGCGGGGCGAACTCCAGAAAATCGCAGTACAGGCCACGCCGATCTCGCTGATCCTCCAGCCAGGCTTCGAAACCGCTCTCGACCAGCCCGTCCGATGAGGTGCCCTCTGTCGCGGCCGTCGTAGCGAGATGATCGGCGTATTCGTTTTGGGGATGCTCGTCGTGACCTCGCACCCACTTCCATTCGACGTGGTGCCTTTCCCTCACACGATCCAACTCCTTCCAGAGTTCGAGGTTTTCGATCTTGCCGCCCTTCCGTGTCCAGCCTCGAGCCTTCCACCTTTTGACCCAATCTTTCATGCCGTTGACCAGATACTTGCTGTCCGACACGAACCGAACTCCACGGGGGCCCTTGCGGAGCAAGTCCAGCCCGACGATCGCACTTTGAAGGGCCATGCGGTTGTTGGTGGTGTCCGGCTCGGATATCCAATAGTCCTTACGTACGCACCGGTCCCCCGTCCAGTGCTCCATCAGTCCGGCCGCGCCGCCGGGCCTGGCCCGTCCTTGGAATTGGTTCCCCAGACAAGATTCGTCTGCGAAGATGGCCACCTTGAGGGTTTCAGTCATACGGGGAATGTAGGCCCGGGCGGAGATGGATGGAACGTCCGGTCCCGCTCGCTTGACTCGATCTCTCTCGATTCTAGATTTCGCCGGCCGAAGCCGATTCATATGGGTCCGCCAAGCGGATCTTTCTGTTCTTTCAAGAGGCGCCTGACCGTTGGCTTCTATTCACAAGCGCGACCCTGCGTATCTCCTGCTGGAGGATGGCCGCTGCTTCGACGGCTACCGCTTCGGAGCGCCCGGGCCGTCGGTGGGAGAGGTCGTCTTCAATACGGCCATGACTGGGTACCAGGAAATCCTCACCGATCCGTCTTACGCGGGGCAACACGTTGTGATGACATATCCCCTGATCGGCAACTACGGCGTCAACGACGAGGATCGTGAGTCGGAGCGTCCTGCGGTCACGGGCTTTGTCGTGCGTGAGGCCCCGCCACGTCACTCGTCGTGGAGGGCTACAGGGTCCCTGGAGGATTATCTCCTCGAGTGTGGCGTGGTCGGAATCGCGGGTGTCGACACGAGGGCGCTCACACTCCACATCCGATCGGAGGGAGCCAAGCGGGGCGCCATCGCACCCGCCGGCGCGGACGAAGCGGACATGCTCCAGAGCGTGCTCGCACATCCGCCTATGGAGGGCCTCGACTTGGCATGCGGTGTCTCCACAGAGGCGTCCTATGAGGTGCCTGCCGTCGGCCAGGAGCGGTACCATGTCCTCGCCTACGACTTCGGGGTCAAGGCCCACTCGCCGCGTCTCCTGGCCGAGCGTGGGTGCCGGGTCACCGTCATTCCGGCGGAGACGCCGGTCGACCAGATCCTCTCGGATCCACCCGATGGGCTCTTCGTATCAAACGGCCCGGGCGATCCCTCGGCTGTGGAGAAGGCGGAGGGGGCCATACTTGGTTTGTCTGAACGGGACGTTCCGGTCTTCGGAATCTGTCTGGGCCATCAGTTGATCGCTCGGGCGTTCGGAGCGCAGACCTACAAGCTTCCGTTTGGCCACCACGGGGCGAACCATCCCGTGCGCAACCTCGATCGCGACACGGTCGAGATCACGTCTCAGAACCACGGGTTTGCCGTCCTTGCAGGTGAGGACCAGGAAATTCCGGGTGCTCCGGACCTTCGCCTGACCCACCTCAATCTCTACGACGGAACGGTGGAGGGTTTGGTCCACCGAGAGCGCCCGGTGTTCTGCGTCCAGTACCATCCGGAGGCTGCGCCAGGACCCCACGACAGCGTCTATCTCTTCGATCAATTTATCGGGTTGATGGAAGCCCGTATTTCGTAGGTTCAAGCGTCCCTTGACGTTCCGGGCTCGACACCGTTACCGTGGCTTCCCCGTCGCCGCTACTCATCACCGTATCTCGGAGGAAATTGCATGACCAAGGCCGACCTCGTCGAACAGGTCGCAGAGGCCATAGGTCCTGGCATCACGAAAAAGGACTGTGCGTTGGTCGTGGATGGTCTCCTGAACGCGGTCAAGCGCGCTCTCGCGAACGGTGACAATATCGAGATCCGTGGATTCGGAACTTTCAAGGTGAGAAAACGGAAGAGCCGCATGGCCCGGAACCCACGTACGGGCGAGGGCGTTGAGGTTCCATCGCGAAGCGTGCCGATCTTCAAGCCCTCGAAGCATTTGCGCACCCGCGTCAGCCACCTTGATGGGCGGGGCCTGGGCTAGGTCGCCTCAATAGGGACCGGAGAGGGATCCACGGGGGCCGGAGACGGATCCACGCGTTCGCTGGTCTACCGCCACTCCAAGAGGCCTTTAACGTTCGCCTGCGTAGGGACGTCTGACTCACAATGGACGAGAATCCACGCTCGGCGTCGCCCACGGACGAGGAGTTGGTTCAACGAGTCCGAAAAGGCGACGAACAAGCCATGTCACTTCTCGTCGATCGCCATGATGGTGTGGTGTTTCGGACCTGTGCGGCCATCCTGAATGACGAGGATCTAGCGGCAGATGCGAGCCAGAACAGTTTTCTCAAGGCCTTCAGGGCCATCGAACGCTTCAGGGGTGAGGCGGCGTTTCGCACGTGGCTACTGGCTATCGCGGGCAACGAGGCTCGGGGTTTCCTCCGCAAAGTCAAGCGGAGAAGGGAAGACAGGTACGAGGATCTGGACGAGCTTCCAGCCGTGGGGAATGATCCTTCTGTGGAGGTCACTCTACGGTCCGAGGTCGAGCGGGTCCGGGAGGTGCTGGCGGACCTGCCCGAGAAGCAGAGATTGTCAGTGACCTTGAGAATTTTCGAGGGTTTGAGCTTCCGAGAGATCGGTGACAGCATTGATTCGACGGAGGGATCGGCCCGGGTGAACTATCACCATGGGATTCAGCGGTTGAGGGAGTTGCTAGGGGCATGACGAAAATCGAATGCGCAGACGTGAAGGACCTGCTACCGGAGTGGATCCGGGGCGAGTTCGAAGAGAGTGATCGCGCCGTCGTCTCCGGGCACGTCTCCTCTTGCGCCATGTGTTCCGAAGAAGTCGAGCTGCTCCGAAGGATCCAGGCGGCCGCCTTCAGCACCCCCGCGTCGCTCGCTTCTGAAATCAAGTCCGCGCTTGCCGAGGAGATGCGCGCCGGCGTCGGCGGTGTGGTTCAGGTGGAGGATGTTCGGTACGGATGGGCCCGGCGCTTCGGGGGACGAGGGCTGGCTGCGGCGGCGACCGTGGTTCTGGCGTTGGGGACAGCTCTGATCTGGCAGCGCACTCAGGCGCTTCCCGAGGTGGGGCCACTCGGCTCGGATCCTTTCGCGGTCGTGTGGCCGAGCGATGACGCGGACGTGGCGGGCGTGCCGATGTTAGAGGATCTCTCTGACGAAGATTTGGCAATCTTACTGGAGGAGCTACGGGAATGGGCGGAGCTCGGAAGATGAACGGACGAACAGGGGTCATGAAGAGGGCCTCGAGCCTCTTGGTGACGACGGGTTTCGTGATGACGGCCCTGCTGTGCGGTGGGGCCGAGGACCTTGTTGCGCAGCGTCGCGGCGGCGCTGGTCAGCGAGCCGGAATGGAGCAGAGAATTCAAGCGCGTTTTGACAATCGGGTCCGTGCGGAGCTGGAGCTCAGCGACGGCCAGATCCAGCAACTCCAAGACGTGGTTGGGAATTTCCGGCAACGGCGAGTGGAGTTCTCACAAAGAGAGCGTGACTCGCGACGCAGGATCGCGGGGTTGGGCGCTGGCGGAAGGGGACGGGACCTCACCGAGCAGGAGGCTTCCGAGATGCTCGAGGAGATGCTCGAGCTCAGCGGCGATGAAGCGACACTCTTCCGAGAGGAACAGGAGGCGTTTCTCCAGATCCTGAGCCCGCCGCAGGTGGTGCGTTTTATCGTGATGCGCCAGGAACTAGGCGATAGGATCCGTAGCCTGCGCGGAGGAGGTGCCCCAGGCCGTGGACCACAAGGCGGCGGGCGGCCACAGGTTGGCGGGCGTCGAGGGCAGCAACGGCGCTAGGTTCGATGCCGTAACGCCGACACGGGACATTGACGGGGAAGGCGGGGGCCCTCTAATCTCCTAATAATCTCCTGAGTGTTTCGCCTGATGCCTCCCATCGCTTGGATGTACGACCACGTGGAAATCCGCACCCTGTTCTTCGCGTCTTATAAGGAACTCCTCGGTACTGGGGAGCTCCAGCTCGTTCTTCCCGAGGGAGCGACCGTCTCGGATCTCGTTTCGGCGCTCCGCTCCCGTGGAGGTGCTTTTACGGTCCTCCCCGCCGCCCCCGCCGTAGCCGTCAACATGACCTATACGGAGTCCACGTCGTTGCTCAGCGACGGCGACGAGGTGGCGTTGATTCCGCCGGTTGCGGGGGGATGACGTGGCTTTTGCAGCCATAGTCAGGGAGCCCATCGATCCGGCGCACGTCTTGACTTTGATAGGGGCGGACCAGGATGGGGCGAGCCTCCTCTTCCTGGGCGTGGTCCGAGACCACAATGACGGCCGTTCGGTAGGGGGGGTGCGGTACGATGCCTACGAAGAGATGGCCGCGCAGGTACTCTCGGAGATCGTGGACGAGGCAGCGCGAGCTGCGGGCACGGATCGGGTCGCTGTCGTCCATAGGATCGGCGAGTTGAAGGTGGGCGAGGTCAGCGTGGCGATCGCGGTGTCCAGCCCTCATCGGGCCGAGGCGTACGACGCGTCGCGCTATGTCATCGAAGAAATCAAGAAGCGCCTTCCAGTCTGGAAAAAGGAGCGCTACTGCGACGGAGCAGAGGAGTGGGCCGAGGGCCAGACGCCCGATGCCGCGCCCGCGTCCCAGGCGGAGGGGTCATGATCGATCAATTCGGTCGCCGCGTGGAATACGTTCGTGTCTCCGTCACGGACAAGTGCAACTTGCGCTGCGTCTATTGCATGCCCCTCGAGGGGCTGGATTGGCTCAAGCGTGAGAGTCTCCTCAGCTATGAGGAGATCGCCTCGGTACTCCGCACGATGGCCGGGATGGGCCTCAAGAAAGTGCGCATCACCGGGGGAGAGCCTTTGGTTCGAAAGGACCTGAGCCACTTGGTTCGCATGGTGGCGGACATCCCCGGCATCGAGGACATCTCGCTGTCCACGAACGCGGTGCTCCTCGGGGATCAAGCGCAGGAACTCCGCGATTCCGGGGTCAGGCGGGTCAACGTGTCGCTCGACTCACTCCAGGAGGAGCGTGTGGACGCCATCGCCCGGCGACCCGGTTCCTTCGGACGCGTCATGGAAGGGCTGGACGCCGCGGAGGCGGTCGGGTTCGATCCGATCAAGATCAACGTGGTTCTCATCGGCGGCCAGAATGATGATGAGATCGAGGATTTCGCGCTCATCACGCGGGATCGCCCATGGCACATTCGCTTCATCGAACTCATGCCCACGGGATCCAACCTAGATTTGAGCACACACAACTTCGTGTCCTGCCAAGACGCGCTGGCCAGGATCCGTCGCATGGGGAACATCGAACCGGTCGAGGGTCCGGCCGGAAACGGTCCTGCGACCTACTTCCGGTTTCCCGGTGCGGCCGGCACCGTGGGGGTGATCACTCCCATGAGCCACAACTACTGCGACCGCTGCAACCGTATGCGGCTGACCGCGGATGGCCAACTTCGGCCGTGCCTTTTCGGGTCGCTCCAGACCAACCTTCGCGACCCGCTCCGGGCGGGCGCCGATCTGGTACCAATCATCGAAGAGACGCTGCAGATCAAGCCCGAGCGGCACCACCTGATCCAGGGAAGTGACGAGGGCTCGGGCGGGCTGGTGGCCCTTTCTCAGACGGGTGGTTGAGCAGGGTCCCCTTCGGTACACTTCATTCGGCGCACTTCATTCGGTACGCTTTAAGAAATCCGAGAACTCCAATCAAATAAATTTGCGAAGGTTCACATGAGCGCGAATAGAATTACGGTCGTGGGCGCGGGTCACGTGGGCGCGACCTGCGCACAGCGGCTGGCGGAAAAGGAGCTTGCGAGAGAAGTCGTCCTGGTCGACATCATCGAAGGCATTCCCCAGGGTAAGGGGCTCGATCAGTGGGAGAGTGCCCCCATCGAGGGTTTCGACTCGGAGGTGATCGGCGCGAACGACTACGAAGCGGCTGCGAATTCCGAGATTTTCATCGTCACCGCCGGAATCGCACGGAAACCGGGGATGAGCAGGGACGATCTGCTTAAGACGAATGCCGGCATCGTGGAATCGGTCTCGAAGGAGATCGCACGCGTGGCCCCCGACTCCATCATCATCATGGTGTCCAACCCGTTGGACGTGATGGCGTACGTGGCCATGCAGACCACGGGCTTTCCGCGAGAGCGTGTGATCGGGATGGCGGGCGTCCTCGATACGGCGCGATACCGTTCGTTCATCTCTCTGGAGCTCGGCGTCAGCGTCGAGGACATCCAGGCTCTGGTGCTCGGCGGCCACGGGGATACGATGGTCCCGCTCGTCTCCTACACGTCGATCTCGGGTATCCCTCTCACTCAGTTCCTGGGGGAGGATCGTATCGAAGCACTGATCGAGCGCACGCGAAAGGGTGGTGCGGAGATCGTCGGCCACCTCAAGACGGGGAGCGCCTACTACGCGCCCTCGGCGGCAGCCGTCCAGATGGCCGAGGCCATCGTAAAGGACAAGCGCCGCATTCTTCCGTGCGCCGCTTACCTCGAAGGCGAATACGGGCACGAGGGAGTCTTCCTGGGTGTGCCGTGTCAGTTGGGCAAGGGTGGGCTACAGCGGATCATCGAGGTGGACCTCACGGAAAGTGAGGCCGAAGCGCTGGCGAGCAGCGCCGCAGCGGTGCACGAAACTATCAGTGCGCTCTGATCCCGGTCGCGGTGATCGTCTCGAGGAACTGAAGATCCGAGAATGTAAGCCCCCTGGAGCCGAAGATGCGACATTGTGTGTAAGGAAAGGAAAAGACATCCAACGAAGAGTTGAGCATGAGGGATCTCACATGATCGAAAGAAATGATGGCAGGGCGTTAGCCGTGGCTGCGGTCTTGGCCGTGGCGTTGGCCGCTTGTGGGGACAACGCGTTCGGCCCAGAGCCCATCGGGGTCGAGTTTGCGGCTTCGCTCGGGATCGACCTCAGCGCCATGACCCAGACCGCGAGCGGGTTGTACATTCGCGACGACATCGTGGGGACCGGGGGGATCCCCGCGGAAATCGGAGATCAAGCGACGGTGACTTACACCGGGTGGCTGGTGGACGGCGAGCAGTTCGACGGCGGTGAGCTGGTCGCGTTGCTCGGCGTCACGGGTTTGATCGCCGGCTTCACCGAGGGCATACTCGGCATGGCGGCCGGAGGCACCAGAACCATCGTAATCCCAGCCGACCTGGCGTACGGATCGCAAGAATTGGCGGGTATCCCAGGGAATGCGGTCCTCGTGTTCGAGATCATGCTCACCTCACTCGTGGCGGCTCCGAGTTAACGATACGCCGGGCCGTCACAGGCGGGCTTGCGTCGGGTACGTTTCGCCGTTGTGACCCCCTGGAGGGGGGGGGCCTTGGCTTGGGCCAAACGGCTCATACACTCGCCCTGATCCTGCCTAGCGGGCACTGAACAGCCTTCACGCTTCCACATGCACCATTAGTCACAAACATTATTTGACCTGACTTACAGCCAGGTTTACACTGTTAACATGGCTACACAAAGAGACGAAATTCTGAAAGCGGCGTGCGATCTCCTCGTAACCGGCGGACTCGACGGATTGTCGATGCGAAAGCTCGCCACGCAGTTGGGTGTGACCGCGCCTGCGCTCTACAGGCACTATAAAAGCAAGGAGGCGGTGCTCGTGGACGTGGTGGGTGAGGCCTTCAGGGTCTTTGCCCAGTACCTGTACCGCGCGGTGGAGGGGCGTACGCCCGTGGAGCGGTTCAGGTTGACGGGACGGTCGTACCTAGCCTTCGCCCTCGAGCATCCGCAGTACTACTCATTGTTGCACGCGGCCCACGACATCATGGGGCGCGAAGCGCTGCCTCATGAGGCGACGGATCATGCCTGCGCAGTAGGGCAGTTCATGGTCGACCGGGTCCGGGAGGGGATGGAGTGCGGAATGCTGAAGTCGGGACCGCCCGAGACGGTGGCTCGTACGATCTGGGCCCACGCACACGGATTGGTGTCGATTTATCACCGTGGTCTATTCCGAATCGAGGAACCGGAGTTTCGCCAACTCTTTATGGAATCGGGCTGGCACCTCATGGTGGGCCTGGCGGAGCCTGCGTTTGCGGAAGAGATGGGAGAGAGCGTGCGTGCCTCCGCGAAAGCTGCGGGGGAGAGTCGATTAGAGAAGCTCGAGGTGGACGAACCGACTGCTGAGGCCAGGGGTTGAGGGACAGTGGAACGATGGGAGACTACGCGATGACGATGTGTAAAAAGGTTTGGGTAGCGGTGACCCTGGTGACCCTGGCGGGGAATGCGGGTGCCGCGGCGCAGGAGGTCTTCACGCTCGAGATGGCCGTTCAGATGGCCTTGGAGCAGAATGAGGATCTACGGGCAGCCCGGTTCGGTCTGGAGGTCGCTCAGGAGCAGGCGTCCGAAGCCCGTAGCGACCTCTTTCCGACGATCAACCTGAACGCTTCCTACGCACGAAATCTGATGGTGGCGGAGAACTTCCTTCCCGCGTTCATCTTCGATCCCACGGCCGGGCCGAATGACGTTGTTCCGGTTCGCTTTGGAGCGGATAACATCTGGAGCACCAACGTCACCGTCGAGCAAGCTCTGTTCAAGCCGTCGGTGTTCGTGGCACTCGGCGCCGCCGGCCGCTTTGAGAACTTCCAACAGGAAACGCTGCGCGGTCAAACGCAGGGGATCGTCACACAAGTACGGGTGCTCTATTACAGCCTTCTCCTGGCGCAGGAGCAGGCTCGCTTGGTGGAAAACTCCGTTCAGCGCGTGCGCGAGTCCCTCCACGATACCCGGGCGCTCAACGAGGCCGGCCTCGCGGCCGATTACGACGTGCTGCGCCTCGAGGTAGAGTTGGGCAACTTGGAACCCAACCTGTTCAGAGCTCAGAACTCGATCACACAGGCTCGGCGTGAACTCGGTGTCGAGCTCGCGCTGGATGACCTCGACGACGTACGCGTCGCCGGCTCTCTCGCACAGATCGATCTCGATGATTTCGAAGCCAACTCGCCAGAGAATCGTGAAATTCTAGGCTTTTCGACCTGGACCGATGAGGCGTTCACCGAGGATCTTGTTCTCGCCGCGCTAGAAGGACGATCGGATCTGCGGCAACTGGATCTCTCGGAGGGACTTCGGCAGTCGGAGTTGAGCTTGGAGCGGGTGCAATACCTACCGGAGATCGTGCTCTTCGGATCCTATGGGATTATGGCCCAACAGAATGGGGGCCCCAACTTCTTCGGGGAATCCAGCCAACGAACGAATTCGAGTCAGGCCGGCCTTCGGATTTCCTGGCCGATTTTCAGCGGCTTCTCGAAGGACGCTCGCATCGATCAGAGGTGGGCATCTCTACGTCAAGCCGAGACCATGACCCGGGTCGCCAGGGCGCGGGCCGACAGCGAAGTGGAGACGATTTGGGATCAGATGGTGGAGGCGAGGGCGAGGGCCGATGCCCAACGCAGAGCGGTCCAGCAGGCGCGTCGCGGATTCGACATCGCGAGCGCCCAATACCGGGAGGGCCTGGGGAGTCAGTTGGAGCTCACCGACTCTGAGGTGGCCCTTCGGCAGAGTGAATTCAACTACGCACAGGCTGCATACGATTTCTTGGTGGCACAGGCCAATCTCGATCTGGCCGTGGGCTCCGTGCCCATGGTGGATTCGGAACCGTTGGCCGGCCGCCCTCGGTAATAGAGGAATGAAGAAGATCATGACGATTCACCCTTGGTTGAAGGCGGGCTTGCTCACGCTCCTGCTCGGTCCTGTGGCCTGCGGCGGAGACGTCGAGGCGGGCGGGGCGAGTGACGTAGGAGTGCTCGTCGAGGGAGCGTCACGCGTTGTCAATGTCGAGACCTCGACGGTCGAGACCCGTGAGTTTGTGGAGCGCATCAGTCTGACCGGCACAGTCGTGGCGGGTCAGGACGTCACGCTTTCTGCCCAGGAGTCCGGCGTCATCCGCCGTGTCGTCGTCGAGCAGGGTGCTGCCGTCACGGTGGGCCAGCCGCTGTTGGAGATCGACGACGCCGTGCTTCGAAGTCAGGTAGACGAAGCCACGGCGCAGGCCTCCCTGGCGAACGAAACGTGGGTGCGACGCAAGCGCTTGTACGAAGTGGACCAGGTGGGCTCGGAACTGGCCTATCTCGAGGCCAGGTACGGCGCTGAGCAGGCAACGGCTCGTTTGACGACGCTTCAGACCCGTCTCAGACGGACTGTGATCCGTGCTCCCATAGACGGTATTTTGGAGACACGTCTGGTGGAAGTTGGGGCCATGGTGAACATCGGGACGAGTGTGGCGCGTATCGTCTCTATCGATCCGGTTAAGATCGTGGCGGGCGTGCCTGAGAGTTACGCACGAGATGTGAGGGTCGGGGCTTCGGCCACCACCGTTTTCGACGTCCTGGATATTTCCTCTGAGGGTGTGATCAGCTACGTGGGCGCAACGGTGAACGCCCAGAATCGCACGTTCCTGGTTGAAATCGAGATGGGCAACCCGGATGGCGTGATGAAGCCGCAGATGGTGGCCAACGTCGGATTGGTCCGGCAGACGGTCGAGGGTGCGATCGTCGTCCCCCAAGAGGCGCTCGTGAGAGTCGAGGACGGATACGTCGTCTTCGTGGTCGAGGGGAACGGTGACGCCGCCGTCGTTCTATCCAGAGCCGTCGAGATCGGATCCAGCCAGCGGAACACGGTCGTCATCGAGTCCGGCTTGAGTGCGGGAGAGCAACTCATCGTGGTCGGTCAGCAGCAAGTGACGGCCGGTGACCGAGTCAACGTGGTCGGGACCAGGTGAGGACCACATGATCAAGCCCACCGACGGAGTCTCGGATTCGAACGGGAGTTCCGCCGACGGAGCGCCGGGCTCCGAGGGCCGCGCTCAGGTAGGGCGGGGCTACGAACCTGGATTCCTGGCGCGGTTCAAGGAATTTCGAGCGACCAGCGTGGCGGTCGACCATCAGACCAGCGTATTGGTTCTGTTCGCGTTCATCACGATCGCGGGCCTTTTCGCGTACCAGGCGATCCCCCGGGAGTCTTTCCCCGAGATAGAAATCCCCATGATCGCCATCAACACGATGTATCCGGGTGTAACACCGGCCGACATCGAGAGTCTGATCACCCGTCCTTTGGAGGATGAACTTTCAACGATCTCCGACATCAAGGATCTGACATCGACCTCGGTCGAGGGCTATTCGAGCATCGTCGCCGAATTCGAAGCGACGGTGGACCTCGAGGGGGCTCTCCAGTTGGTGCGGGAGAAGGTCGATCTGGCGAAGGTCGAATTGCCGGCCGAAGCCGAGGACCCGTCGATCATCGAGTTCAATTTCTCCGAAATGCCCATCATGCAGGTGAACCTCTCGGGCCAGTACGGTCTCGTGCGGCTCAAGGAACTCGGGGAGGAAATGCAGGAACGGGTCGAGCAGATCCCGGGGGTGTTGAGGGTCGACGTCCGGGGAGGGCTCGAGCGGGAGGTCAAGGTGGACGTCCACCTCGACCGACTACAGTTCTACGGCGTCGAGATCCAGGACGTGATCACCGCGATTCGTGATGAGAACGTCAACATTCCCGGGGGGTCGATCGACGTAGGACCGCTGCAGTATCTGGTGCGGGTCGCTGGTGAGTTCGATGACCCGATGATGATTCAGGACCTCGTGATTGCCACCGAGGACGCCCGCCCGATCTACGTCCGGGACGTGGCCGACGTGGATTTCGGCTTCCAGGAACGAACGAGCTACGCGCGCCTAGACGACGCCCCCGTCGTCACGCTGGACGTCCTGAAGCGCTCGGGCGAAAACATCATTGAGACATCCGAACTGGTGAAGGCCACGATCAGGGAGATGGAGCCGGTCCTTCCGCCCACGACCGTGGTAAAGATCACATCGGACCAGTCGATACAGATCGACACCATGGTGAGCAGTCTCGAGAACAACATCATCTCGGGGCTCATCCTGATCATCGGCGTGCTTCTCTTCTTCTTGGGCGCCTCGAATTCGGTGTTCGTGGCGATATCGATCCCCACGTCGATGCTGCTTTCCTTCGTGATCCTGCAGCTCCTCGGGGTCACACTGAACATGGTCGTGCTCTTCTCGCTGATCCTCGCATTGGGGATGCTTGTCGACAACGCCATCGTCGTGGTCGAGAACATCTACCGGTACGTGGAGGAGGGTTGGGACCGGCGTACCGCCGCGAAGAAGGCCACCGGCGAGGTGGCTATGCCCGTGATCGCGGCAACGGCGACCACGCTCGCCGCCTTCGCCCCACTTCTGTTCTGGCCGGGCCAGGTGGGCGAGTTCATGAAGTTCATGCCGGCGACGCTCATCGTCGTGCTTTCGAGTTCCCTTTTCGTGGCGCTCGTGATCGTTCCGACTCTGTGCGCGATGTTCCTACGGCTCGAGGATGATCCGGCGCCCCCCCTGCGGCCCGCCGCTCGATGGACCATGATCGGTGCCACGGTTTTGGCAGCGATCGGGTTGGGGGTGCGAAATCCCCTCACGGTGGTGCTCCTCGCAGCGACGGTTGCCGGGGTGTACGGGGTGCATTCCGTGCTTCTACGAAGGATGGCGACCTACTTCCAGGCTGTGGAAGTGCCGCGGATTCTGGCCGGATACGAGCGGCAACTCCAATGGGCTTTGGATCATAGGGCGCTTTTACTCGTTGGATCCTTCCTGGGCCTCGTCTCGACGGGCTTTCTCTTTTACCAGTTCAACGCCGGGGTCGAGTTCTTCGCCGAGGACATGCCGCCCAACCAGATCCTCGTGGACATGGATCTGCCGGTGGGTAGCAGCCCGGAGGCGACAGACGAGATTGCGCGGCGGCTCGAAGAAGACATCCGGGTACTTCCGGGCATGTCGGAAGCCGAGTCGATGGTCGCGACTGTGGGTGGCTCGGGGGGTGGCGGAAACCCCATGGAGGGGGGCGCGTCAGGTCCCAACGCGGGGCGGGTGACCATCAGCATGATCGAGTTCGGTGAACAGAAACTCGATTCAAAGGACCTCCTGACTCTGATGCAGCAAGTTCTAGGACGGGACATTGCCGGAGCGGACATCAAGGTAGACCAGGTTGCTCAGGGACCCGCCCAAGGCAACCCGGTGAACATCGAACTCGTGGGAGAAGACCCAGAAACGCTACAGGCGTTGTCCGACCGCGTGCTCGCCATTCTCGAGGACGACCCGGTGTACGGGAAGCTCGTGGGGTTGGGGAGCGACTTGGACGCCGCCCGCCAGGAATTGTCGGTGTTCGTCGACCGAGAAAGAGCGGCGCTGTACGGGGTATCCAGCAGAGAGGTAGGGATGGCCATCCGTGGTGCCGTTCAGGGGATTGAGGCGGCGAAGTACCGAACGGGAAATGATGAGTACGATATCGTGGTGCGGCTCGCCGAGGAGTACCGTGGTGAGTTGGAGAGCCTACGCGACCTGACGGTGATGAACGAGGGGACCCAGATTCCCCTTCTTTCGGTGGCGAGTTGGGAGGTCCGGGAGGGGTACGGCAGTATCCGCCGGAGAAACCAGCGGCGTATGGCCACGATCAGCTCGGATGTACGGGCCGGCTTGAACAACAACGAGGTGCTTGGGGAGGTGCAGGGGGTCCTGGCCGATTTTACTTCGAATGAATTGCCGGTGGGCTATCAACTACAGTATACGGGGCAGTCTGAAGAGCAGGCTGAGGCCCAGGCGTTCCTTTCGACGGCCTTTTTCGGGGCCATCATGTTGATTGGACTCATCCTGGTGACCCAGTTCAACTCGGTGGTCAAGCCAGTGATCATCCTTACGTCGGTTTTCATGTCCACCGCCGGTGTGTTTCTCGGCCTCCTCGTGTTTCGGATGCCTTTCGGTATCATCATGACGGGGGTCGGTATCATTTCGCTTGCCGGCATCGTGGTGAACAACGCCATCGTGCTCATCGACTACGTCGAAATTTTGAGAACGCGAGACGGGCTGGGGCGCCGAGAGGCCTTGGTGCGCGGAGGCCAGGTACGGTTCCGGCCCGTGATCCTCACCGCGGTCACCACCGCGCTGGGCCTGATCCCGCTTGCCGTAGGATTGAATTTCGACTTCTTCGGCCTCTACACGAGGCTCGAACCCGAGCTGTACTGGGGAGGAGAGCAGGCCGCCATGTGGGGTCCGATGGCCATCGCCGTGATCACCGGAATTCTGTTCGCGACCTTCCTCACGCTTATTTTGGTGCCCGTGCTCTACTCCGTCGTGGACGATGTCTCAGAATTCTTCAAACGGTACTACACGCAGGGCAGTGCGGCGCAGATAGAACAAGGGGGTTCTGGACCGATGTCGGTCGAGACTTGGAGCCCGGAGTCCGAGGGTACGGCCAGGCCGGGCCGCGGCGAGCCGCATGCGGGTCCGACTGAAGGCGCGCCTGTGGCAGGCCCCTCGGGCCTCACGCCGTAGCCCGAGTAAGAAAGCACCCCTGGCTGTGTGATGGCTCCCTCTCGGAGGCAAGTGTATTGAAGGCTACTGGACGGTGGACTGCCATCGGTGGGGCGGCCGGTGGAGGCCTGTTTTTGGTTCTGAGTCTGTACCGGTCCATCGAGGCCGGCGGACCCTCCATGAGCCATCTCAATCCCATGGGAGTGATGACCGTAATTGGCGTCACGGTCGGAGCTTTGGTTGGCCCTCTCGTTGGCGCGATCGTCGGTCGTCGTAGACACCACCGGGGATGAGACGGCTCATGGGTCGAGCCGCTGATTGCGATTGACGGGTTCTCCATCTGGGAATGAGGATCGCCTGCGGGTGGTGAACGAACGCGTTGTGGCATGCGCAAAGTGTCCGCGCCTGGTGGAGTGGCGCTCGGCCGTGGCTCGCGAAAAGCGGGCCGCCTACGCCACAGAGGCCTATTGGGGACGTCCCGTCCCCTCTTTCGGGGACCCGGACGCAGAGGTTGTGATCGTGGGTCTCGCTCCCGGCGCTCACGGCTCCAATCGGACGGGCCGTATGTTCACCGGGGATCGCTCCGGGATTTGGTTGTTCCGGGCTCTGCACCGAGCAGGGTTTGCCAATCAGCCCGAAGGAAGCACGGCGGACGACGGGCTACGTCTGTCGCGAGCCTACATCACGGCGTCCGTCCGATGTGCGCCTCCGAAGAACCGCCCGACGGCCACCGAGCGGGACCAGTGCCGGCCGTATCTCGAGAAGGAGTTGGAGATCTTCCGTTCGGCTCCCGTGGTCGTCGCGCTCGGAGGGTTCGCGTTCGATGAGGTACTCCTAATCCTCCAGAGGCGGGGTGAGGCCGTCCCCCGTCCCCGTCCGAAGTTCTCGCACGGCGTGGAGGTGGATCTCGGAAGCAGAACGGTACTCGGCTGCTACCATCCGAGCCAACAGAATACGTTCACGGGCCGGCTCACCGAGTCGATGTTCGACGCGATATGGGAGAAGGCGAAGCGGCTTACCGCACCCCGCGTCTCTGGTGGCCCAAGCGGTTGAGCGCATAGGGGCGGCCAAGCTTGCCGTGGGACGGCGCACCGGTGGCTTCGATCGAAAATTGGTTCCATCGTGAGCGTCCCCGGTCATTAGACCTGATCCGGCGTCCTGGGCTCCCGGTCCGGGTTTCTCCGCTGGGTCGCCGTGGCTACAATGACCCACTGCCGTGGCCCCTTTGTGCGGCGCCAATCCGTCACCCGTCCGACTTCGGAGCATTCCATATGCGTTTGACCGCCGCCCAGATCGTTGGAGGCCTTCTACTCGTGGTGGGGGCCCTCCCCCCAGGGACGGCACGTCCCGTCGCTGGCCAAGGCGTCACTGTGGATGAGTACGAGCCGCGCAACACTCTGGTCGTTCCCGAGCACATCGTAACCAGCGCCCGTTTTCCCTTCGTGGACGTTCACGGTCACCAGAACGGGACCCGCATGTCGTCCGTCGACGTCGACCGGCTGATCGGGGAGATGGACGAGCTCAACATGGCGGTCATGGTGAACCTCTCGGGCGGAAGCGGGGTGAACCTCGCTACCGGGCTCGAAAACATGACGCGCGACTACCCGGGGCGGTTCGTCTTTTTCGCCAACGTCGACTTCCGAGGTGTGGGCGAGCCGGGATGGGGCGAGCGCGCCGCGGCCCAACTCGAAGCGGATGTCGCCGCGGGGGCCGCCGGTCTGAAGATTTTCAAAGGTCTGGGGCTGAGTAACCTCGACATCGATGGGAATCGGATCTCGGTGGACGATTCCCGTCTCGACCCGGTGTGGGCGAAAGCCGGCGAGCTGGGGATCACGGTGTTGATCCACTCGGCCGACCCCGCGGAATTCTGGCAGCCCTACGACCGCTTCAATGAGCGCTGGCTCGAGTTGACGCTTCGACCACGGCGGATACAGCCTCCGGGCAGGAGCGCGCCTTTCGAGCAGATTATCGGGGAGCAACACAACCTCTTCCGGAGGCATCCGAACACGAAGTTCATCTCCGCCCATCTGGGATGGCTGGGGCACGATCTGGCCCGGCTCGGGACGCTCCTGGACGAGATACCCAACATGTACGTGGGCCTAGGCGCGGTCATCTACGAACTGGGAAGGCAGCCCCGATTCGCGAGGGAGTGGCTCATCGAATACCGGGACCGGGTCCTGATGGGAAAGGACTCCTACGACCAGGAGGAGTACCACACCTACTTCCGCGTCTTCGAAACCTCTGACGACTATTTTGATTACTACCGCAGATACCACGCGTTCTGGCAGATGTACGGTTTGGACCTCCCGGACGAGGTGCTCCGGAAGATCTATTACGAAAATGCCCTCGACCTGGTGCCCACCATTGACCAGTCTCTTTTCCCCGATTGAGTCAAGTGATGATGGTGAGGCCGGTGGCCATGGCGAGGCAGCTGTTCATCGCACGGGAGCAGATGTGAGCCGCGAGCGGATCCCGACCACGATTGTGGCTCGATTCCATTATCGGCACGAAGCGGAGATTGCTCACGGGTACCTCAAGAGCGCGGGCGTCGACGCAGCTCTGCTCATCGATGATGCCGGCGGCATGGACGTGGGCTTGGCGTTCGTCAATCCTGCGCGGCTCGTGGTTCGAGCCGAAGACGAAACACGTGCTCGGAGCGTCCTGGTGGACGCGGGGGTACTGGAGGAGGGGTAAGCCTTCCCTCGACAACTCAGAGTTCTCTGATCAGGAGTGCCAGAGAGTGACATCGAAGTCCGAGGGCTAAGGAAGTCCGACGGCTAGAAGAAGGTCTGCCAGGAAACCACGATGGTGCGGTAGGCTGAAAGCTGAGGGCTGCCCGGGTCCTGGTGGACCTGACTCCGACTACTCCACCGCCCGTTCGTACGCATCCGGGCCACCGACCACCGGCAACTCGATGGACGTCTCCGCCAGTTCCACCGTGAGTTCCGTGCCCGGGTCGGGCCACAACGTAAATTCCTGATCGCTCGAGAAGATCATGAGGCCGATCCTCTGTCCGGCTGGGATCACCTGATCGTCGGGCTGCAGATCGAACTCCAGGTCGACGAACTCGCCCGGCACGAGCGGTGCGCTTTCACGCAGTGAGTTACGGTTTTGAGGATCAGCCCAGCCGCGCGTGATGATGTTGTCCGTGAGAGCTCCCCCAGTCGTGATCGGCAAGGAGACGAGCCACACCGAAAGGTTGGCGGCCTCCCGGTCCGCCGCGACTCGGATCCTGACCGACGCCACGCCCGACAGGTGGAGGTCCTCGGTCAACTCGGACGTCCCGTAGAGTAAGCGGTTGTTGGACCGCGTCAGAGAAGCGAGGGCGGTGCCGTTGACCGATACGTCGTCCACGAACTGTTCGCTACCCTGCTCACTCGGCTGGTCGGTGTTCAATCCACCGACGCCGTTTCCGCCGGCTTCCACGTACAGCCTCACACCGATGGCCTCCGGGTGTGGGTAATCAGGGTAGGGGGTCGGGTCCATGGGGGCGTCGCCCTCCCGTACGATCCAAGCCCGTGGATCCCGCTCGACTCCGTTGTCCACATCATAGAGGTAACGGGTGAACCAGCGGTTCATGAGCTCGAGCGGCGGGGCGCCTCCGTGCTCTGCCTGGTGGTAGTAGATCTGAACCGGTACGCCGCGCTGCTTGAGCGCCTGCGAGATTCTGAAACTGTGCTCGGGCATCACGTTCCAGTCGTTGAACCCGTGTGCCATGAGCGTGGCCGCCTTGATCCCGTCGATATCGTTCAGATAATCACGGCCCTCCCAAAAATCGTTGTAATCGCCGGTCTTCCGATCCTGGCCGGCGTTCAATGTCTCTCCACGCACGAAGTCATTGCACCACTCCCGTCGTTCAGAGAAGCCGCTGTTGATGTAGTCGTAGAGCACGTCCACGTCCTCACCGCGGTAGCCACCGGGAGATCGCACCAGGCCGTTGGAGCGGTAGTAGTGGTACCAGGACGTGGCGGGCGCGATCGGGATGATGGCTTCGAGTCCGTCCACGCCGGTCGTCGCAGCGGCGACGGGGAGCGTGCCGTCGTAGGAGGCTCCCGTCATTCCGACCTTTCCGGTCGACCACTCCGCTGTCACCAGCTCGTTCCCGTCCACGGACGTGAAACCCCGAACGCGACCATTCAGCCAATCGATGACGGCTTTCGGCGCGAGCGACTCGTTTTCGCCTCCAATCGTCGGGCAACCTTGCGACTGTCCGGTTCCGGGTGACTGCGAGTGCACCACCGCGAACCCCCTGGGCACCCATGTGCGCACGAGCGAGTTCGAGATGATCGGCTCCTCCGGCCGGTGTGCGATGTCGGGCATCGGTGTGCGCCTCGGAGGGTCAGCGCCCACTTGCTGTCGAACGTTCCAGAAGTAGCTGAGGTCGAGGGTGCCCGTACCCGAGTAGTACGGGCTGCTCTCATAGATCACGGGAACCCGAAGCCCCTCCGTGTTGGTTTGCGAGGGACGGGTCACGTCCACATGAACGCGGTCCAGCTCTCCGTCTCCGTCCGAGTCGAACTCGGTCTCCACCCACAAATCGTGACGGATCCACGTGGACGCATCTGCGAAGTCAGCGACGATCTGGGCCTGGCCGTTCTCGAACACAGGGAGGACTTGGGCTTGGGTCGCAGGTGCTGCTATGCAGAAGAACGGCGTAGCGAGCCCAGTCGAGATCGAGAGATGTCGGGCCGAAATCATGTGGTTGTCCGGTCGAGGGTCCGTTGTCGAGCGGTCCGTTGAGGATTGGCAAGCTCACGGGGCGCTCGCGGGCACGCAACCTCAGCACTTCAGGACCTTTCCGACGCCGCGGCACCACTCCCAGAGCTTCTGGTGACGTTCGGTATCGAGTAGCTCGTTGATATCCGCTTTCTTGCTGGCTAGCCAGATCCCGCCGTCCTTCGAGCGAGGTCCGACCAGCCGAAACTGATTGGCATACGGGGCGAAAGCACGATGATAGAAGACGCGGTTTGCGTCGTGCAGGAGAACGACCCCAGTGGGCCGGAGCAAATCGAACGCCTCCTCGATGCAGGGCACACGTGCTCGGCCGTCGACCAGGATGAAGTCGTAGGGTCCGAATCTTCGAGGAAACTCTACGTAGTCGCTGAGGTCTTGGCGCCCACCGTCCTCGTCCTCGTCGGTCCAGGGAAACCGGTTGGGAGCAACGTGGTAGACTTGAACGTTCGGTGTCGACTGTGAGTTCCGAATCTCTCGTGCCCATTCTCCGTCGTGTTCAATGGCAATCCATGACGCGCCCGCTGGCACCATGGGAGGGAAATAAAGTGTGCTGCGTCCGGTGCCCCATTCTAGGCACGACATCGGCCGTAGGCTCCCCAGTAGCTCGCGGATGACGTCGATCTCCCGGTAGCGCATCCAGGGTCTATTCCAGGGCTTGAAACGCTTTCCGAAGAGCTTGTCGCGCTGCTCCCGGCCGATGAGCGACGCGAGCTTCCAGAGACGCACAATGGGCTCTAGCATGGTCCAGGCCTCACCCCGGTGCCATATCCTTTTTGATTTGGTTCCAGGCCTGGCGGGCTTCTTCGACCGACCCCTCATCTTCAATCGTCGTGATGTCACCCGGGTCCCGGTCGAGAACGACCGCTTTCAGCACCCGACGCATGATCTTACCGCTGCGGGTCTTGGGCAGCATCGAAACGAAGTTCAGTTCGCCGATGACGGCAATCGGTCCGAGCTCGTGCCGGATCGTGTCTACCAGGGCCCGGCGAAGCTCATCAGATGGGATCTCATCGTTCTTGAGCTGTACGAACGCGGCGATCACCTCACCGCGTGTCTCGTCCGGTCGTCCGACCACACCGCACTCGGCCACCGCCGGATGCTTCAGGCAGGCGCTTTCCACCTCGATCGTTCCCATGCGGTGCGCGGCGATCTTGATGACCTCGTCGGCACGTCCTCCGAACCAGAAATAGCCGTCTTCGTCGACCCGCGCTGAGTCGCCGCTGTAGTACATGCCGGGAATCTTCTCCCAGTAGTCATGGCTGTACCGCTCCGGTTCGCCCCACAGCGCGGCGGTCAGTCCCGGAAACGGTCGGGTCAACACCATGATGCCTTGTTCACCGACGTCACAAGGTGTGCCGTCCGTCCGGACGACGGCCGATTCGATGCCCGGTAGCGGGATGGTGGCCGACCCGGGCTTGATCGGGAGCATGCCGAGTCCGTATGGGTTGCCGAACACCGGTCCGCTGGTTTCCGTCTGCCACATGTGGTCGATGACCGGTACCTGCCCCTTGAAGATCGTATTCTGCAGCCAGTCCCAGGCCGGCGGGTTGAGAACCTCACCGGCTGAGACCACGCGCTCGAGCCGTGAGTGGTTGACGCTAGCGAGCGGGCCATCGCCGTATCGCATGAGGGCACGAATCGCGGTCGGAGAAGTGAAGATACCGGTGGCCCCTAGCTCCTCCACGACCGCACGCCAATTGGCCTCCGGCTGCGGATAGTCGAGTGCACCCTCGAAGACGACGGTCGTGCAGCCAATCAACAGCGGGCCGTACACCATGTAGCTGTGTCCCACGATCCAGCCGATATCGGACGTCGCCCACCACACGTCGGTCGGCTTCAACCCGAAGCACCAGCGTCCCATGGAAACGACGTGCACCTGGTATCCGCCATGCGTGTGGATCGCCAGCTTTGGTTTGGCGGTCGTGCCGGATGTCGCAAGGATGAAAGCAGGCTCGTTTGCTTCCATCGACACCCAATCGTCCGACTGCCCATCCGCACCGGTGAGGAAGGCGTCCCACGTGATGTCGCGGCCAGTCTTCATCCACGACTCATCGCCGGACCGCCGCAACACGACCACGTGCTTGACGGCGTCCCCGACCGACTCCAAAGCTTCGTCGAGGAGCGGCTTAAGCGGGAGCTCCTTGCCTTTGCGGTAGGTGACATCGGCAGTGAAGACGATCCGGGAGCCGCTGGCGAAGATCCGATCCGCGAGCGCCTGCGCGCCAAACCCTGCAAAGATGACCGAGTGAATCGCTCCGATCCTCGTGCATGCCAGCATGAGGACGACCGCCTCGGGGCACGTCGGCATCGAGAGCGTCACGCGATCGCCTTTCCCCAGGCCCAGGCCGCGTAGAGCAGCAGACAGCCGCTTCACCTCTTCCAAGAGTTGGGCGTAGGTCAACACGACCCTGTCGCCGCGCTCGCTGAGATACACCAGGGCGGTGCGGGCACCGTTCCCCTCCGCGACGTGATGGTCTACTGCATTATAGGCGAGGTTGGTCTGGGCGCCGACGAACCAACGAAACGTAGGGGGGTCGGCTTCGTAGACACGGTTCCAGGTCCGGAACCACGGGAGCTCCTCGGCGGCCCGCTCCCAGAAACCCTCGGGATCCCGGAGTCCGTCCTCGATCCATCTCGTGACAGTCGGTGACGCGTGGTTCACCTGGCCCTCCCAGTCCAGTAGACGATGACCGCAAGGTCCCGCCTTGGATCCTGCATTGCAAGCGCGATACTTGAGCGCCAGTATGCTTCTGTGCAGGCACCCGAGACCGCCAGTCCTTACGGTCGTGGTCGAAATGGCGCCCCCGACGGTAAGGCGAAGCCCGACGACGATGGAGGTCCACCATGCTCCACGACACGAGAACTAGAGTTCCGCGCAGTCGGTCTGGTATGTCGATTCCCGGCGCATCCACCATGGGCGCATTCACCATGGTGGTCGTAACGTTGGCGAGCGTCGGATGCTTGGAACCGGTCGAATCCATGCCGCAGGACAGCCCGACGACAATGGCAGGAGTCCGTTCTGGTGCGATGTCTGGCGACGTCCAGGACGCGTTTCTGCAGTGGCCGTTGCCTCCGGGAGCGGAGGAGTACGCCGACATCGATGGACGGCATCTCCTCGAGTATGTCGTGGAGCAGGCGGAGATCTCGCGTCGCTACCGGGACCAGGGGCATCCGAAGTACTGGGGCCGGATCATCGGCACCTCGGGCGATGCCGAAAGCGCGGAATGGCTGGCGGCCAAGTTTGACGAGATCGGTCTTTCGGACGTGCACATCCAACCGTTCGACCTACAGCCTCAGTGGATGCCCCAATCTTGGGAAGTCACCGTCACGGCCGGCGGAACCACCCTGGAGGTGGGGTCTTCGCAGCCGGTCTACCGCGCAACCGGAACGCCGCCTGAGGGACTGGAGCTCGAGGCGGTCTACGTCGGCTTGGGCAGCGAGGCCGATTTCATCGGGCGTGACGTCGAGGGGAAGGCGGTGTTCTCGCATAGCATGTTCGGGGTGATGGATGAGGGCGCGTTACCACGGGCAGACGCCAAAGGGGCGGCTGCCATCTTCGATGTGCACATGTTGCCAGGGAACATGCGGTACCAGGCGTATCCCAAGAACACCAGCGTCCCGACCTTCACCGTGGGTGGCGAGGATGGGATCGCCGTGCGCGATCTCATCGCGACGGCGGCGGCGGGTCAGCCGCCGCAGGTGCACGTCCGCATGGATGTCGAGATGGTCTCGGACTTACAGACCGGGATCGTCTGGGGCACGCTGCCGGGCGCGACGGACGAGACGATCTACATCATGGCGCATCGTGACGGATGGTTCGATGCATCCGGCGACAACGCGTCGGGCGTGGCCTCCGTCATAGGTTTGGCCGAGCACTATGCGAGCATCCCGCAGGCTGAGCGGCGGCGGACCATCATCTTTCTCGGGATCGATGGGCACCACAACTCTGGCGACGGATCGGCGGTGGGTGGCCGGTGGCTGGCCGACAACCGTGCGGAGCTGTTCGCCAAGACTGCCCTGGTGATCAACGCCGAGCACCCGTCGACGGTGCAGACCAGCTCCAGGCCTCGCTATCTCCGCCGCGACGAGATCATCTGGGCCAACTCCTACACGGCGCAGCAATGGTATGCGGGCGGTCCCTCGAGACCGGAGCTGCAGGAGATCGCGGTCAACGCGTTCAGGGAGTTTGGCGTCAGCTTCTACCTCGACCCGAACCCCAGACCACCCGCAGGCGACCTCACTCGTGTATTTCGGTTCGTGCCCGGCGTGGCAACGAGTGACTTCTATCACTACTTCCACACCGACCTAGAGACCCCGGAGACCGTGCCCTGGACCGGACTTGAAGCCTCGACCCGGGCTTACGCGCGGATCGTCGATGAGGTGAACAAGCTCGACTTGAGTGTCCTGCAACGGCCTGAGGAACCGACGCCCTGATTGGCTGAGCAGGCAAACCATGAAAGCCGCCGAGCTTCTCGTGCGTTGCCTCGAAAACGAGAACGTCGACCACATCTTCGGCTATTCCACTCACGACCAGGCCGATGACCTGGCCTTCTTCAGTGAGCACCGGGCCCCCGGAATTTCCCGGCGATGTGGGCGCACTGATCTGGATTTGCCTGGTCCCATCAAACATACGGCTTGTGGCCACCAACCCATCCGACACGGTTCCCGCCAAGGGGGGGGTCTATGGGAGCACCTGTGACGATGACTCTCTGACCAACGGGCACACCGTCTGTGTTACCTAACTCCACCGTCGGCAAATCGAAACCTGCAACGCGCACTATCGAGAAATCCTCGGATCAATCGACGTCGATCACGCCCTCCACGTCGAACCCGTCGTCATTAATGACGTGGTCATGCAGTGGCGACCCCCTCAATGTTTGTGGTGCTGCTCCAAAGGTATGCAGAGAGTTGGCCTCTGGCCCGGCCGTCATCGGTCGGTGGTGGGGAGTCCCTCGGAGCGCGCCGCCTCCCAAAAGCGGTGGACGATCGAGGCGACGGGCTCCACGCTCCGAATCCCCGACACGCTCTTGCCGGCTTGCCAGTAGTCCCCGCGAGCGCTCTTCGCGTGGAGAGACCGCCGAAGCTGCCAGAAGGACTTCAGGGCGTAGATCGTGCGCATCCAGTGCTTGGTACGCCGTCCTCGAAGCATCCAGCGAGCCAGAGGCCCGGCACGCAGACCCAATTTCTGGACCGAGGGTGTGTTGATAACGGCTACCGGCACACCGGTGAGACGCTCACTGTGCACGATGTCCTCTTCGTCAGAGTCAACGATGGTCTGCTTGTATTCGGCACTGGCCGAGCACTCGGTCGTCGCGATGAAGCGGGTACCCATTTGAACGCCGGCGTATCCCATTCGCAGGGCCGCGACGAATTCCTGCTCCTGCCCCATGCCGCCCGCGCACACCACGGGTAGCCCGAGGTCACCGACGTCGTCGAGGACGGCACGGGCATCGAGAGGCCCAGCGTGTCCACCGGCCCGGCTGTTGACGGCGATGAGGCCATGGACGCCACAGTCGACCCCCTTTTGCGCCCACTTGCGTTCGGTGACGTCATGGTAGACGCGACCGCCTACGGGCTCAACCCGTTGGACCACCCAGTCCGGCTTGCCCAACGAGGTCACGAAGAACCGCACACCCTCTTCGAGCGCGGTATCGATCCACTCCTCCATCCGGCGCCGGTACAGCTTCGAGGATTGCTCGATGAGCGCGTTCATGCCGATGGGTCGCTCCGTGAGGGAGCGAATCTTCCGTATGCCGGCCCGGAATTCATACCCGTGGACGTAAGTAAGGGAGATGGGTTGGAGCACGCCGAGAGCTCCCGCTTCGGAGGCTGCAGCGACGAGCTCGGGGTTGGAACAGGGGTACATGGCTCCGCAGATGATGGGAACCGCGATCCCCGCGTCCATGGTCAACTGCGTCACGGATTCCGTCCCAGCCGCCACAATACCGCCACACGCGCCACGACGTCCCCCGCCTGATCCCGGATCTCGGCCGTCACCGTGTAATCGGTGGGCTCCAATACCGCCGGAGGATTACACGTGCACTCGGCTATCAGACGCCCTCGGGCCTTCTTGAGGAACTCCGTCGAGATCTCGGTCACGATGCCGCGTACGCTGGGCGGTAGGCCCAAGAGCATGGCGAGACCGCTGGTCAACTCACCGAAGTTGACGAGTGCCACAGCGTGCACCGACCGTAGGTGGTTCCGAACCCGGCGGCGGTCGCGGAGGGACAGGCGGGCGTACCCGGGCTTGAGCGCTTCGACACGCGCATGGATCGAGCCGCTGTAGGGCACCATGAAACGCACTGCCTGGCTGAACACCCACTTTCCGCCTGGGATGTCTGAAAGGCCCTTCCACAGTCGGCCGAGGGACGTCCCCGGTGATTCGGCGGATCCAGCCATGGTGTGATGTGCTCTCCCGAGCTGAGAGGCTCCCCGGCGCGGTGTGCGATCGGCGGGTGCCCAGCGATGGCTCAATGTCTCACGGCCAAAGATACCGGTGCGACAGGACTCCCGTCACGCCTCGACCGTGAGGCACCGGTCCGATGGCCGACCCGTCTCGCCGGTTGCTGGGGGGAATGTATTATTCTTCCAAGCCGCGCCGACCCGCCGGGGGGCCCGGCGCGGTCCTCTTGTGTACCTCCAAGATCGTTTGCGCCCATGCATGTCATCCGCCAAATGGTTCCGTCCAGGGACGACCTCGCCTCGCTGATCCGTTTGGCGCTGCCGGTCGCTACCGTCCAGATCGGAGTCATCCTCATGGGGGCGGTGGATACGGTTATGGTGGGGCATGTGTCGCCGACGGATCTCGCTTCGGTAGCGCTCGGGAACCTCTACTTCTTCATGACGACGAGCTTCGGGCTGGGCACGCTGTTTGCCTTGGATCCCCTCGTCTCGCAGGCCTTCGGCGCTAGCGATCGTCCGGGGATCTCACGGGCGTTTCAACGGGGCTTTGTAATCGCGCTTGGTTTGGCGGTGTTCAGCTCGCTCCTCTTGGTGCCGGGACGTCCGTTGCTGACCTTTCTCCGCCAACCGGCGGACGTAGTTCCGTTGGCCGCTGACTACGCGTTGGTGTCCATACCGGGCGTGCTGCCCTTCTACTGTTTCGTGGTATTGCGGCAGAGTCTCCAGTCGATGGGTCGGGTGGCGCCGATCGTCGTCGTAATCCTTCTGGCGAACGCCGCCAACGTCTTCTTCAACTGGGTGCTCATCTTTGGAAATCTGGGAGCCCCCGCCTTGGGAGCCGTCGGATCCGGCTGGGCGACGACGCTCAGCCGATGGTTCATGCTTGTCGCGTTGCTGGGCGTCGCCTGGCCCCTGATTCGACCCTATGTGCGTCCCTTTCGGCCCGACGCGCTCGATATTGAACAGCTCCTACGCATGTGCCGGCTCGGAATCCCCATCGGGATTCAGTTCTTTCTCGAGTTCGGGGTCTTCGGTGTGATTGGGATTCTGATGGGATCGCTCGGGACCATTCCGATGGCGAGCCACCAAGTCGCGATCAACTTGGCGAGCGTAACCTTCATGGTGGCTGTTGGTGTGACCCAAGCGACCACAGTCCTCGTCGGGCAGGCGGTGGGTTCCGGGGATCCGCGAGGGGCGAGGCGTTCGGCCGGGGCTGGGCTGCTGATCGCGGGGACGGTGATGGCCTTTAACGGAGTCGTGTTCCTGTCGATTCCGGAGCTCTTGGCGCGTATATACACGCCCGACCTGGAGGTCTGGGGGCTCGCCGCTACACTCATTCCCGTGGCTGGAATTTTCCAGATCTTCGACGGACTCCAGGCGGTCGGGTCGGGCGTTCTCAGAGGGGTCGGCGACACGTTCGCGCCGATGCTCGTCAACCTGGTTGGGTTCTGGCTGATCGGGCTACCCATCAGCTTCTACCTGGCGTTTCCGGGCGGTCTCGGACCGCTGGGGCTATGGTGGGGGCTGGCCGCAGGTTTGGGGACGGTGGCGCTGTTTCTGTTAATTCGGATACGCATACGATTCGGAAGAGACCTGACGCGCATTCGAGACCGCAATCCGTCTCACGGTTGCCGGCATAGCGGCCCGTGATCAATTTTCGGCGGAGTTCGCTCGCGCCAGCAGTGCGAGGCTCCTACTTCGACACTAATACCACGACTGCGTCCTGCCCACGATTTCTATGTCGCTTCATTTCAGCCCGTTTCGATACGCTCCATGAGGGAGCGGCACATCCGCGTCGCCAGAACGGCACGTTATTACACGCTCGGTCCGGTGGACCCCGATCTGCGAGAAATCTGGCTCGTGTGCCATGGGTATCGGCAACTGGCGCGGCGCTTTCTGCCACGGTTCGCCGATCTCGACGATGGAACGCGGCTGATCGTGGCGCCCGAGGGACTTTCCCGCTTTTACCTCCATGATTCCGAGGGTAGCCATGGGAAGGAGATCCCGATCGGCGCCACGTGGATGACGCGGGAGGATCGGGAAAACGAGATCACGGACTACATAGGGCTTCTCGATGCGGTTCTCGACGAGGTGGCGGAAGACTCGGGCCGAGAGATCACGGGCCTCACCGTGTTGGGGTTCTCACAAGGCGCCCACACCGCGTGTCGGTGGGTGGCCGCGGGAGAGACAGCCGTAGAGCGGCTCATCCTCTGGGGAGCGGATCTTCCCGACGACTTCGATCTGGAACGCGGGCCCGACCGGTTGGGATCGACCGAGCTCATTCTGGTACGGGGACTTCTTGATCACTACATCTCTGAAGAGGCCCACGCCTTTCAGGAGGCGAGGCTCGAAGAGCTTGGAGTCTCTTTCAAGACCATCACGCACGCTGCGGGCCACGAACTCGATCCGGCCGTGCTTCGACAGATCGCGGGCGTCGCGGATTAGAAGGCCCGCTGTGCTTCTTCGGCGGCCTTCCAGGTCAGAACTCCCCTACGAAAGCGATCTCTGGCACCAATTCGTATCCGAGTTCGTCGGCGACTCGCTTCTGAGCGAGGTCGATGAGGTCGCGGACGTCTGAGGCGGTCGCACCGCCTAAGTTTATGATGATGTTGGCGTGCCTAGAGAAGATCTGGGCGCCCCCTTCGGTGTGCCCCTTGAGGCCGCACTCGTCAATGAGCCGCCCGGCCCCGATTCCCTCGATCTGCTGAAAGATGGAGCCCACGCTGGGGGACACGGTCAGGTCCGGATGGCGGTCTTTCCGCCAAGCGAGATTTTCCTCCATCACCCGGCGAAGTTCCTCGGATGGAGCAGGAGTCAACCGGAAGTCCACTGTGAGGATGACGTCATCCCTCTCGTGCAGAACGCTGTAGTCGTAGCCGAACTTGAAGTATGCTCGATCCACCGTCCGCCGCTCTCCCTCTTCCGATAGGATCTCGGCGGATTCGACCACCTCCTCGATGAAGACCGTGCGCTCCCTTTCCGGCGCAGGGGAAAGAAAGTGCAGGTTCTGCCACATCGCACCGCCCACGGTGCTCGGGATGCCCACGAAGTGATGCAAGCCACCAAATCCGCGGTATACGGTCGCTTCGATGAGATCGGGGTAAGTGTCGACGCCCGCCCCGGCGCGGACCCGGCCGTCCTCGAAGAAGTCCGTGCCTCCCACTTCGGAGCGGATGACCAGGCCGCGAAAGCCTCGGTCCCCGACGAGCACGTTGGCGCCTTTACCGAGCAGGAAGTGCGGGATGCCGAGATCCCGAGCTGCCAATATGGAGTCTGCCAGGTCGTCTGGCGTGCGTGCGTGGAAGAGCCGATCGGCTGGGCCTCCGATGCGAAACGTCGTCAGCGGCGCGAGCAGCGCATCGACCTCCATCCTTCCTCCACCGAGGCGCTGATCGAGTTCGAGAAGGGCTTCCTCGATGGCCATCGTCCTGGAATCGCTCCGGTTGGGGGTGGCTATACCGCGCCAAGATAGAAGGCTCGTGGGGTTGCAGGAAGCGTACCCCGCGTTGCGGCCACCTTCTTAGAGGCCCCATCGAAGCCGGAACCCGAATGCCCTTGTTAGGGATCAGTCCGTCGCCCTGGGCCCCGAAGCGCGTGTCCGGGGCGGGCGGGCTCTGCCCGGGGCGGGACGATCGTATGACCCGCCGTACACGGAGATGGGGAAGGCTCTGGTTATCGAAACGCCGGTGCTGGCGGTGACCGTGACGGCGATCATCCAAGGGCCTCCAACGTCCAAATCGAAGCCGGGCACCACATAACGGCCGGCGGCCTCCTCTGTGGCCATCCCCATTGTGGCCGTCCCGGCTGTGCGCTCCTCCGGGAGGCCCTCGACGGACACCGCCGCGTTCGTAACTGCAGCGCCTCCAACGTCCGCCACGTCGATGATGAGGCGAGTCGGACCGATGAGTGGGGGTGTCGGAGACAGGCGGAGGGTGACTTGAAACGTCGGCTCGGGTGGAGTGCCTAGGCATCCGATCATGGGCAGGACCGCGACCGACAAGACGATTAGCAGACGCTTCATCTAAGGGTGGCCTCCAGGGGCGGCCTGTTTGGGCATCCTTGTGCGGATTCGGCCTTGAAGTAGCCACGTTCAGGGCACTTCTCAAGAACGGAAGGACAAATCGATCGAAGGTAGGGCCAGAAGATGCTGTTTCCATGGGGCTCGCCACAAGAATAAAGCTTGGCAAGCCTATCCGGGTTTTCCTATGTTTGGCTTAGCAGTTCAGCCGCCGGGTCGGCGTGATCCGCTACCGCGTCGACGAGGTCCTCAGAGAGCACATGGAGCTTCCGATGGCGGCCATGAACCGGGTGATTTCTCGCATCAAGATCTTGGCCTAGCTTGATATCGCCGACCGGCTTCGCCCCAAGAAGGCAGGGCGCATGTCAGATTCGAGAATCTGTCCTACGACCTGCGCGTGTCCACGGTCCCGGCTGGCCGGTCCGACGAAAAGGCCGTTATCCGAATTCTGGGCTCAAACGTGCAGGAGACCCTCGACGATCTGTCGCTGCCGTAAGGCTTCCGGCACACTTTACGTACCATCCCACGTACCACCTGGCGCGCCTTCCTCGGCCCGCATTGCGCCTCATCCCGCCCGGGTGATGGCCCGCTTGGGGAACCTTCCAATGCCAAGAAACGGTAGATTGACAGGCGTGCCCCGGCCCTGCGAGGTTACTGGGCTTTGAAACGGCCATAACCCGAGACGGACCTCCTTGATGTTCACATCCCTACGAGGCCGGATCATCGTGATCATCGCGTTGGTCGCGGCCAGCTTAGGATATCTGTTCACCAACCAGATCAAGTTGGGTCTGGATCTCCAGGGCGGGATGCACTTGGTCCTCGAGGTGGATGATCCTGAGGGCACCATGGCGTCCGAGGCCCGTGCCGACGCCATCGATCGAGCTGAGCGCATCCTGCGTACCCGCATCGATGAGTTCGGCGTCGAGGAGCCCCTTGTCCAGAAGGTAGGGTCTGACCGCATCATCGTAGAACTACCGGGCATCGGACTCAACGACGAGAGCCGGGCCAAGGACCTCATCCAGCAGTCCGCGTTCCTCGAGTTCAAGCTCGTGCTTCCCGTCACGGAGCTCGAGGCCGCCCTGAGCCGCATCGACCGCCAGATTGTCGGCGCGTTGGGCGTGGACTCCATTCGGGCGCTCGGCCGAAATGAGGAAGGTCCGAGTCAGGACATTCAGAACCTCATTTTCGGCGGCCAGGGCGCGGACTCCACGCAGGCGGACAGCACCGCGGTCGAACAGGGACCCGAGGCAGAGGGTCCGTCGGTCAACTTGAGGCCATTCACGTCGCTGCTCTCTTCAGGAGACATTGAGGGTGCGTATTTGGTGGGCACCGAGGACATCGAGGTGGCCCAATTGTTCCTCGCGTTACCGGAAGTGCAGCTGGCCATTCCGAGGAACACGTCCCTCCACTGGGAGGCGGACCCAATCGGGCTAGGGCAGAGAACCTACCAGCGCCTGATGGTCACCGAAGAAGATGCGTTCGTGACCGGAGAAATGCTGGAGACGGCGACGGCGCAACGGGATCCACAGTTCAACCAGCCTCAGGTGTCCTTCCAGTTCAACAGGGCGGGCGGCCGGCGCTTTTCGAACTTCACGACGCAACATATCGGCGATTACATCGCCATCGTGCTCGACGACGAGATCGTGAGCGCCCCCGTGGTCCAAGATCGCATCGGTGCGAGCGGCGTCATCAACATGGGCAATTCCGACATGGTCCAGGCTGGCGACCTCGCGTTGGTGCTCCGGGCGGGTGCGTTGCCCGCCCGTCTGGCAATAATGGAGGAGCGCACGGTCGGACCGTCGCTCGGACAGGACTCGATCGACCGGGGCCAGATCGCCGGCTTGATCGGAGTGGTCTTCGTGGTCGTGATCATGGCCCTCTACTACCACGTGGCTGGGATCTTGGCTGTCATGGCGCTCACTGTGTACGGCGTGCTGGTCTTGGGTGCTCTCGCGGCGTTCGGCTTTACGCTGACCCTCCCGGGGATGGCGGGCCTCATTCTGTCGGTCGGCATGGCCGTGGACGCGAACGTGCTCATCTTCGAGCGGATCCGAGAAGAGTTGACCCTCGGGCGGGCCACTCGGACCGCGGTCGACGAGGGTTTTGCCCACGCGCTTTCCGCCATCGTGGATGCCAACATGACGACGCTCTTCACGGCGCTCATTCTATTCCAGTTCGGTACAGGGCCCGTGCGAGGTTTTGCGGTGACGCTTGCGATCGGGATCGTGGCCTCGTTCTTCTCCGCCCTGTACGTGACGCGAACTTTCTTCCTCCTCTACTTGTCGGGGAAGAAGGCATCAGACCCGATCAGCATCTGAGACGGATTCCATGAAACTGTTCAACCAAGCGAACTTTGCGTTTATCGAGAAGCGACGCCGGGCGTACATTTTCTCCGCTGCCCTGATTCTCGTCGGACTCGCGGCGATGATCTTCAACGTGTTCAGCCTCGGGCGCTGGCAGAACTATGGTGTGGACTTCACGGGCGGTTCGCTGATCCAGGTAGAATTCCACCAACCGACCACCGCCGCTGAGCTCCGGGCGGCCCTCGGTGGTGCGCAAGCACCGCCCATCACGCGTTTCGGTGAGGACAACGAATTTACGATCCGGGCCCCCCTCGAGAATGACGACGTGGAGACCATACGGGCCCGCTTCGAGAATCAACTTGCGGCCGCTTTCGAGAGCGACGTCTTCACGATCGTGCGGACGGAGACGGTTGGACCGAAGATCGGAGCCGAGCTCGAGCGCAATGCGTTACTGGCCATTCTGTTCTCCTTCTTCGTGACCATGATCTATATCGCGATGCGGTTCGAGTTTCGTTTTGGCCTGGCCGCGGTGATCGCCACGGCGCACGACATTCTGATCACGCTGGGCTTCCTGGCCATGTTCAGGGTCGAGATTGCGTTGCCCACGGTGGCGGCCATCTTAACGATTGTCGGGTATTCGCTGAACGACACCATCGTCGTGTTCGATCGCGTTCGGGAGAATCTCAACGCCAAGGGTGGCCGGCGGCAGGATCCGCTGGAACTCGTGAACCATTCGATCAACGCGACACTTCCGCGGACTGTGCTCACATCCGGGACGACGCTTGCGGTCCTCCTGGCTCTCTTGTTCGTCGGTGGGGCGGTGATCCGTGACTTTACGCTGGTGCTGATCCTCGGCGTGGCGATTGGGACATACTCCTCCATCTTCGTGGCTTCGCCAGCCCTGCTCGAGATCCAGAAGCGGTTCGGAGACGGTTCTGCGAGTCGAGAGCGGCGCAAGAAGCGCGGGGTTCCAGCGACCGCCTAGCTCGGCCCATGTTCGACAGTCACTGCCATCTCACAGACGGCCGCTTCGATGAAGATCGGGCGGCCGTTCTCGATGCGGCGTTGGAGGCGGGCGTCACCCGTATGGTCACGGTTGCTTCGAATCTCGAGGATGCCAAGGCCGCTGCCGACCTAGCGGCGGCTCATCCAGGGCTCTGGTCGACGGCGGGTATCCATCCGCACGAGGTCTCCGAAGCGGGGGACGGCGACCTCAGGTTGATCCAGGAGCTAGCCGCCACGCACCCCGAAATCGTCGCCATCGGCGAGACCGGCCTGGACTACTTTTATGATCACTCACCTCGCGAGCTTCAGCGGCGCTGGTTCGAGGCCCACCTCGGGGTCGCCGCCGACCTCGATCTTCCGATCGTGATTCACACGCGTGAAGCGGAAGACGATACAATTGAGGTTCTACGGAACGCCCCGAAATCGGTTCGCAAGGTGCTCCACTGCTTTACGGGGAGCTTGAGGTTGTTGGAGGTCGGGCTGGAGGAGGGTTGTTACGTGTCGTTTGCGGGGATCATTACATTCTTAAAGTTCGATGGTCAGGACGCCGTCCGTGCCGTCCCGGGCGACCGCTTGCTGGCCGAGACGGATGCGCCGTACCTGGCGCCGGTTCCGCGTCGGGGGAAGCGGAACGAGCCGGCCTTCGTCGCTCATGTGGTGGCGGAGCTAGCCGACATCCGGGGCGAAGACATCGAAGAGGTTGCCGAGGCCACGACCCAGAACGCCGAACGCTTTTACGCACTCCGGTCTTGAATATGCAGCGTACGATTCGATATGCCGCGCACGATTGAGGTCCTTTCGGATCTGGTGGCGAACCAGATCGCCGCCGGCGAAGTGGTGGAACGGCCCGCGTCCGTCGTAAAGGAGTTGATCGAGAACGCCCTCGATGCCCGGGCGACTCGCATCGACATCGACATCGAGCGCGGCGGCAAGGGACGCATCCGAGTGACCGACGATGGCATCGGCATGGGCCGGGAGGACGCGCTGCTCTCTCTCGACAGGCATGCTACCAGCAAGATCCGCCGCGCCAAGGACCTTCAATCGGTGGGCACGTTTGGTTTCCGGGGAGAAGCGCTTCCCTCCATCGCCGCGGTGTCGCGCATGACGACCGAGACGAGGGGAGCGGAGGATCAGGTGGGTACCCGGGTTCGCGTTAAGGGTGGGACGATCATGGCGGTGGAAGACGCTCCTCGAAGGCGGGGCACGACCGTCGAAGTCTCCAACCTGTTCTTCAACGCACCCGCACGCTCGAAGTTCTTGAAGGCGGTCAGCGCGGAGGCGCGCGCCATCAGTGACGTCGTGAGCGTTCTCGCTCTCGCGAACGCCTCGGTCGGCTTCGGCCTCACGTCCGGCGGACGGATCCTGCTCGAGTTGCCTCCGGCCGCAGATCTGAACGCCCGTGTCGCGGCCCTCTGGGGGAGGGAAGCGGCCACCACGCTGATCGCCCTTTCGACCGAGCCCAACGGCATGCAGGTGCGCGGTCTGATCCAACGACCCGATGCGGCCAAGAGCGGATTTCGGCGCGCTCACCTCTTCGTGAACGGGAGGCCTTTCCGAAGCCGTACACTGCTCGCGGCAGTGGATCGCGGGTATCGCACTACGATCCCGGAGCGGGTCCGACCGTGGGCGTTCCTCTACTTGCGCATGCCTCCCGGAACCGTGGACATGAACGTGCATCCTGCCAAAGCCGAGGTGTGCTTTCGGGACGCCGTCGCAGTGGAGTCCCTGGTCGAGGAAGCCGTGCGGACGGGTCTCACGTCGGAGGCGAGTGCGGCCACCTTGGACTCGCAACTGGAGTCTCCGCGGCTCATGGTCCGCGAGCCGAGTCCACCACGGCCCGATGAGTCCGACGTGGAGAGCCAAACCGCCTTGTTTCTTTCGGCGGAGGCGCCTGTCGAGCCCATCCCGGTGGTCGAGGAGCGGCCTCGCCTCTGGCAGATCCTGAACACCTACGTCCTTGCGGAGACGCGCGAGGGCTTGATCATCATCGACCAGCACTCTGCCCATGAGCGAATCCTATTCGAGCACCTGAGCCGTGCTTTCGAAGAGAGCGGGCAGACCGGCCAAAGGCTCCTCTTCCCGCTCACCATTCGCCTCTCCAAGGCTGAGTACGAGCAAGTGGAGGCGCTCACCGGCATCCTCAACCGTGCGGGCTTCGAGATCGAGGGCTTCGGCGGCAACACGATCATCGTCCAGGCCGTTCCTGATCCGCATCCCTACTTCGATCCTGAGCGATGCCTGCGCGAGATGATCGAGGAGCTGGTCGAGGGATCCGATCTCACCCGCTCGGCCCAGAACCAGCACGAGAAAATCGCCATGACTTTCGCCTGCAAAGGAGCGATCAAGGCCGGTCAAGCGTTGAGCGAGAGCGAGATGCAGAACTTGTTCGACCAGCTTTTCGCCACCGAGCTCCCACACCACGACGTGCACGGCCGCCCGACCATCGTCCGCCTGAGCAAGAGCGAACTGGAGAGGAAATTCGGACGGTGAGAGAGTCCGGGCAGTGAGGGTTCCGTGAGGGCAATCGAGCCGTGAGGGATTTCCTGGCGATTACAGGGCCGACGACTTCCGGGAAGACGCAGCTCTCGATCGCGGTCGCGGGCGCTCTAGATGGCGAAATCATCTGTATGGACTCCCGGCAGATCTACCGGGGGATGGACATTGGCACGGACAAGGTCTCAACAGCACACAGAGACCGGGTGCCCCATCACGGCCTCGATGTCCGCGACCCCGACGAGTTCTATAGCGCCGGGCAATTCAGCCGGGATGCCCGCCGCTGGATCGAGGAAATCTCGGGACGAGGGCGCGTTCCTCTCTTAGTCGGGGGCACGGGTCTGTTTCTGCGCTCTTTGACGCACCCGATCTTCGAGCAGCCGGACGTCGATGCCACGCGTCTGGAGGCCCTTCGCGGCTTCATGGCCAAGCGGCCGCGGAGCGAGTTGGAGCGTTGGGTCGGGGCGCTGGACTCCGGCCGCGCGGATCTCGCCCGCGAGGGAGGTCCCCAGCGTTTGGGCCGGACCATTGAGGTGGCGCTTCTCACGGGTCGCCCTCTCTCGTGGTGGCACGCCGAAGGCACGCCCGACCAGAAGCCCCTCAGCGGGCTGATCGTCGTACTCGACAAGGACCGAGAGGAACTGGACCGGCGCATCGACGCCCGGGTAACCCGGATGGCGGCCGATGGGCTGGTCGACGAGGTGAAGGGCTTGCTGGACAAGGGGTATGGGCCCGAGGATCCCGGGATGAGTGGCACAGGATACCGGGAAATCGCTGCTCACATCTGCGGGGACATGACGCTGGAAGAGGCCCTCGGCCGGATGCGGTCTCAGACGAGACAGTACGCGCGCCGGCAGCTCACGTGGTTCCGGCACCAGCTACCGGAAGACCCGATGCACGTCGATACTTCTCAACCCTTGGACACGCAGGTGGCGGGGGTGGCGGCGGCTTGGCAGGCCGAGGCGCCGGCGATGGGTGGATCAGGACGGAAAGACGAATCGGAACGGACGACGGATCACGACGGGACGGGTGAATGATCGCATGAAAATCGGGGTTACGTGTTATCCGACGTATGGTGGCTCCGGCGCAGTGGCCACGGCCTTGGGGATCGAGCTCGCCGAGCGCGGCCACGAAGTCCATTTCGTGTCCTACGCCCAGCCGTTCCGCCTGGGACATTTTCACGAGCGGGTGTTCTTCCACGAAGTGGAGATGGAGCAGTATCCCCTCTTCGAGCATCCCCCATACACGTTGGCCCTCGCGGTCGCGCTCCACGACGCGGTGCGAACTTACGACTTGGACCTGATCCACGTTCATTACGCAATTCCCCACGCGACGTCGGCGTGGATCGCTCAGCAGATGCTCGGAGACAAGGGTCCTCCCGTGGTCACTACCCTCCACGGCACGGACATCACCTTGGTGGGGATCCATCCGTCTTTTCAGGCGATCACCAGCTTTTCGATTCTCCGATCGCAGGGGATCACCGCCGTGTCCCAGTTCCTCAAGGACCAGACCGTCCGTGACTTCGGGGTCGCGGCGGATGACATCGAGGTGATTCCGAATTTTCTTGACACGAACGTATACGAGCCCGGCAAAGAGCCCTGCCGCCGCGATAAGCTCGCCGAGCCGGGGGAGAAGATCATCATGCACGTGTCGAATTTCCGGCCCGTGAAGCGCGTGTCGGACGTGGTGAGCGTGTTTGCCGGTGTGGTCGAACGGATGCCCGCCCGCTTGATCATGATCGGCGACGGGCCCGAGCGGCCTCGTGCCGTCGAAGCTGCCAAGGCCCTCGGTGTGGAGGATCGCGTCAGCTTCCTCGGAAAGCACGGCGCCATCGAGGAACTCCTATCGTGCGCCGACCTGTTTCTGTTGCCGAGCGAGTCTGAATCCTTCGGCCTCGCCGCGCTCGAAGCCATGGCCTCCGGAGCGCCGGTCGTGGTATCGAACGCCGGAGGCCTGCCTGAAGTCGTACCAGACGGCCGAGCTGGGTATCTCCTCGACGTCGAGGATGTGGATGGCATGACGGCGGGAGCTATTGAGATCTTGAGTGACCCGGACCGGTGGAAGGCGTTCAGTGAGGGCGGCCGTGCCGTGGCCGTCGAGCGTTTTTCGGCGAAGTGCGTGGTGCCCATGTATGAGGAATACTGCCAGCGCGTCGTTGAGAGGCACCGGCTCAAGCTGGACTCGCGCGTGGAGAACAGTTCGGACAACAGTTCGGACAACAGCGGGTGAGTGTTTGGGAGGCGATCTTCCTCGGGGCTCTCCAAGGGGCGACCGAATTCTTCCCGGTGTCTAGTTCCGGACACCTGGTGGTCGGCCAGACGCTGCTCGGCTTGGAAATTCCAGGCGTGCAGTTCGAGGTTGCCGTACATGTGGGCACGCTGATTTCCGTGCTTGTGATTTATCGGGATCGTCTTATCGAATTGGTGTCCGGTACGCTTCGGCTGGACCGAGACGCTTTGCGTTACGTCGGGCTACTCGCCGTCGCGACGCTTCCCGCGGGGATCTTGGGTGTATTCTTGGGGGATACGATCCAGGGGCTGTTCGAGAGCCCGTTCGTTCCGGCCGTGGCTTTCTTAGTGACGGGAGCCATCCTGTGGAGCACGCGCCGGGTGATCGGGCGGAACGTCTGGAAGCCACCAACCTGGAGCATGGCCCTGTTGATTGGCTTCGCGCAGGCCTTCACTCTGGTGCCCGGCATCTCCCGTTCGGGGACGACGGTGGCGATGGCACTGTGGCTCGGCGTGAACGCCAAAGAGGCTGCCGCATTTTCCTTCCTCATGGCCATTCCGGCGATCGCCGGGGCTGCCGTGCTCCAAGTTCCGGAACTCGCTTCGCAGGGGCTGGCCCTTTCGGGCACGGCTTTGGCCGCAGGCTCCATCGTAGCTGCCGTCACCGGAATTCTGGCCATCAAGGCTTTCGTGGCGCTGTTGGCGAGGAAGGCCTTCCACCGCTTCGCCTTTTATTGCTGGGCCCTCGGGGTTGCCTTCCTCTTCTACCTGTTCACTGTCGGGTAAGGTGGCCAGGCCGTTGTGGGAGACTACCGCGCCCGAAGGGCCCGAAGTTCCCGGCGCCCTCGATCGCTGGGAGGGCAGGCCGATCCAGGACTGGGAGCGGCATTGGGGCATCCCTCGCTTCGAGGCCTACGACGAGCTTTCCTCCACTAACGAGCGCCTCCGTGTTCTGGCGGAGGCTGGCGCCGCTCACTTCACGGTGGTCACCGCCGACTCCCAAACGGCGGGGAAGGGGCGGAGCGGAAAGCACTGGGAGTCCGCCGGAGGGATGGGCTTGTGGATTTCGTTTCTCGTGCGGACCGAGTCGGTGGTCTCCCCGACCCTCGTCCCGATCCTCGTGGGTCTGGCCGCCAGCCGTGCCCTCGAGCGGCTCTGTCCCTCGCTGCAGCCCGGGATCAAATGGCCGAACGACATCGAGGTCGAGGGTCGTAAACTCGGGGGTATCCTTTGCGAGGGTGCGGGGAGGGGAGTGGTCGTGGTCGGGGTCGGTCTCAACCTTCGGCAGGGGATCGAGGACTTCGGTCCCGAATTGAAGGAGCGCGCGGCGTCCGTGGAGATGGCCGGTTGCAGGAGGGTGAATCGGTCGAGGCTCGCCGGGGAGCTTCTGTCGGCCGCACGTTCCCTGGTGGATCCGCTTCCTGCTTTGCTTGACAAGTCGTTGAGGCGGGAGGTCGGAGACCGCGATACGTTGACGGGCCGAACGGTGCGTACCGAGTTGGGGATTGCGGGGAAGGCCATCGGCATCGCGGCCGACGGGGCACTCCTGGTCGACGTGGAGGGCCGAGTCGAGGAGATTCGAGCCGGGGGTGTGGTGGCCATTGAGGGGAAGCTGAGTCGAGGAACATGAACCGGCGTGGAGGAGCGTGACATGGAACTCGTCATTGATGTGGGAAACAGCGAGACCGTTCTCGGTGTCGTGAGGCCCGGAACGCTCGACCTGCACGCTCACTGGCGGGTGAGCACGCCGATACCCCGGACGTCCGATGAATACGGACTGCTTCTGCGGTCTTTGCTGAGCGACGGCGGAATCTCGTACGACGACTTGACGATGGCCGTCCTGGGTTCGGTCGTTCCCTCCGCGACGCGAGTGCTCGCCGACACGCTCGAGCGAATCGTGGGACAGGCCCCCATCGTGGTGGATGCGCGGAGCCCGCTGCCGATTCAGCTGGACGTCGACGAGCCGCTCACGGTCGGCGCCGATCGTATCGTGAATACCCTCGCCGCCAAGGAGATGTACGGACGGGACACGATCGCCGTCGACCTCGGGACCGCCACCACGTTCGACTGTATCACCGCCGAGGGCGTCTTCGTTGGCGGTGTCATCGCCCAGGGTCTGCAGTCCGGGCTCGAATGGCTCGGAAGGAAGACTGCCAAGCTCCCCCGGGTCGAGCTGACTCCGCCTGAGAGCGTGATCGGTCGGCGCACCGAGGCGTGCATCCAAAGCGGCGTGTTCTTCTCGGCGGTCGACGCTGTGGACGGCATCGTGCGGCGCATCCTGGAGGAGTGGCAGCGCGAAGACGTCTACGTGGTCGCGACCGGGGGATACGCCACTACGGTCGGTCCCCACGCCCAGACCGTAGAGCACATCGAACCCTTCCTCACGCTGTACGGTCTCGCTCTCGCGGGTAGGGCCATTCGAGGGTAGGGGCTCTTCGCCCTCGCGTTGACACGCTTGTCTTTGCCACTACATTTACGCGTTAGCACTCAGATAGGGAGAGTGCTGGTAATCACTAAATCCAATAATATCAACCAGTTAGTAGGAGGCGTTACGGATGGCTAACAATACTGCGGTCAACGTCAAGCCGTTGGCTGATCGTGTGGTGGTGTTGCCGCTCGATGAAGACGAGCAGATGCGTGGGAGCTTGTACATCCCGGACACGGCCAAGGAAAAACCTCAGTCCGGTAGGATCGTCGCCGTGGGGGAAGGCAAGCTTTCCGACGAGGGTGTGAGAATCCAGCCCGACGTCGAGGTCGGCCAGACGGTTCTTTACGGCAAATACAGTGGGACGGAAGTCACTGTCGAGGGCGAGGAGTACCTGATCCTGCGTGAGTCGGACATCCTGGCCGTTCTCGGCTAGCCTGCCGCGTTCGAATGAAGACAACAGAATTCTCAAGCATCATACACAGGAGTAAATAGACGATGGCTGCCAAAGAGATCGGTTTTGACGTCGATGCCCGCGCGCGGTTGAAGACGGGGGTCGACAAGCTGGCTAAGGCCGTAAGGGTCACGCTGGGGCCCAAGGGCCGGAACGTGGTGATCGACCGGAAGTTCGGCTCCCCGACGGTCACCAAGGACGGTGTGTCCGTGGCCAAGGAGATCGAGCTGGAGGACGCCGTGGAGAACATGGGCGCCCAGATGGTGAAAGAAGTCGCCACGAAGACGTCGGACGTCGCCGGTGACGGTACGACGACCGCCACGATCTTGGCGCAGGCGATCTTCGGCGAGGGGCTGAAGAACGTCACCGCCGGAACGAACCCGATGGGTATCCGCCGCGGGATCGATTCCGCGGTCGCGGAAGTCGTGGACTTCCTCCACGGATCCTCCAAGGAGACCAAGGGCAAGAGCGAGATCGCGCAGGTCGGAGCCATTTCGGCCAACAACAACGCTGAGATCGGTGATCTGATCGCAGACGCCATGGAGAAGGTCGGCAAGGACGGCGTGATCACGGTCGAAGAGGCGCGCGGCCTCGAGACCACTCTCGAGACGGTCGAGGGCATGCAATTCGACCGGGGCTACCTCTCGCCGTACTTCGTGACCGACCCGGAGCGGATGGAAGCGATTTTCGACGACGCCATGATCCTCATCCACGACAAGAAGGTCTCGTCGATGAAGGATCTTCTGCCGATCCTCGAGAAGGTCGCCCAGCTGGGCAAGCCGCTCGTGATTCTGTCGGAAGATGTCGAGGGTGAGGCGCTCGCGACGCTCGTCGTGAACAAGCTCCGCGGCACGCTGAAGGTCTGCGCCATCAAGGCCCCCGGATTCGGGGACCGGCGCAAGGCAATGCTCCAGGACATCGCCGTGCTTACCGGAGGTCAGGTGATCTCGGAGGAAGTCGGCTTCAAGCTCGAGAACACCGTCGTGAGTGATCTCGGATCGGCAAAGCGTATCGTCATCGACAAGGACAACACGACGATCGTCGACGGCGGGGGGGACAAGGACAAGATCAACGGCCGGATCGAAGAGATCAAAGTCGCCGTCGACAAGTCTACGTCCGACTACGATAGCGAGAAGCTTCAGGAGCGTTTGGCCAAGCTGTCTGGCGGGGTCGCCGTGATCAACGTTGGGGCTGCGACCGAGACCGAAATGAAGGAAAAAAAGGCTCTGGTCGAAGACGCGCTGCACGCGACGCGCGCTGCGGTGGAAGAGGGAATCGTGCCGGGCGGCGGTGTGGCTTTTGTTCGCGCGCAGACGGCCTTGGAGGACTTTAGCGCCGATGCGCACGACGAGCAGGTGGGGATCGACATCCTCCGGCGTGCCTTGGAAGCCCCGATTCGTCAGATCGCGGGCAACGCGGGGGCAGATGGCTCCATCGTGGTCGCCAAGGTCCGCGACGGTAAGGGGGCCTTCGGGTACAACGCGCTGACGGAAGAGTACGAGGATCTGGTCAAGGCCGGTATCATCGACCCGACCAAGGTCACGCGGTCGGCGCTCCAGAACGCAGCGTCGATCGCCGGTCTGCTTCTCACGACCGAAGCGGTCGTGGTCGAGCAGCCGGAAGAGACGCCCTCCGCACCGGCCATGCCGCCGGGCGGTGGAATGGAGGGGATGTATTAAGCCACTTCGCTCGCCTCTCGAGGCGTGATGCGGTGAGTACATAAGCCCCCGGTGTCGCGTAGCGATGCCGGGGGCTTATGGGTTTTCAACTCTGGCTCGCGGACCGAAAACACTTGCTCAGTTAAGAATTCGGTGCAGCACTTGAAGGGGACATGGCTAATAGTCCTGGGCACCGTACCGCCGTACTCGACCCGGACCAGATTCAGTAATCTCTCATCCCGGATCCGTACTCCCTGAAAGGTTTCCTCAATCTTGTTGGAATGTCGGTAGGCGGATGGATCGGTTGGACTCTGGGCGCACAGGTTTCTATCTTCGTCGCCTTCATCATCAGCATGGTCGGGACCGGACTTCGGCTTCTATACCCAGCGTGCCGTCAAACGCATGCTGCCCTGATTGCTGCGTTGTCTCGGGGTCTCAACGTGAGCCGACGCGGTAGAACCGCTAAGGGGCTTGGCCCTTTTTCCCACGCGGCTGACCCAGTAGCTTCCCTCGTTCGAGCCGATCTCGTCCTACCGTAGGGGAGGGGACCGGCGCTCTCGTTTCCGGACGCCGAGGAAGGTCTACGATGTCCGCCCCCATGATCAACGTGACCCTCCCGGACGGGACGGTCCTCGAAGTTCCCCCTGATTCCTCCATCGGTGATGTCGCCGCTGCCATCGGTCCCGGCCTGGCGAAGGCTGCGGTCGCGGGGCAGATCGACGGCGAGACCGTCGACCTCGGCACCCATCTGTCCGGGGACGCCGCCGTCCGCATTTTGACCGAGCGTGATGAGGGTGCCCTAGCCGTGCTGAGACACTCCGCGGCGCACGTCCTCGCGACGGCCGTGCGGGAGCTCCGTCCCGGCGCTGGCATCGGATTCGGCCCCGCCATCGACGACGGTTTTTATTACGATTTCGATGTTCCAGAACCATTTACGCCCTCTGACCTAGAAACTTTCGAGGCCAAGATGGCCGAGGTCGCGAAGGCGGATTACGGCTTCGAGCGGCGTGTCGTGAGCGTTAAAGAGGCCCGCGAACTCTTCGCCGCCGATCCCTTGAAACTGGAGCGCCTGGAGGAGTTTTCGGAGGACGAGATCATCACGGTCTATCAGGACGGACCGTTCCTCGACCTGTGCAGGGGCCCGCACGTACCGTCTACCGGCAGCCTCAAGTACTTCAAGCTCCTTTCAGGAGCGGGAGCGTATTGGCGAGGCGACGAGAAGCGTCAGATGCTCCAGCGCATCTACGGCACCGCCTTCTTCAAGAAGGCCCATCTTACGGAGCACCTGGAGCATCTCGAGGAGGCCAAGAAGCGGGACCACCGCGTCCTCGGGCGTGAGCTCGACCTCTTCTCGACCGACGCCCGCATCGGTCCGGGCCTGATCCTCTGGCACCCTAAGGGAGCGATCATCCGGAGTGAGGTCGAGCAGTTCGAGCAGGACCTCATCCTCCGGCACGGCTACGACGTCGTGTATACGCCGCACATCATGAGCGAGCGCATCTTCGAGATCTCCGGGCACCTTGAGAACTTCAAGGAGGGAATGTTCGGCGCGTTCGAAATGGAGGGCGCCGCGTACCGCCCGAAGCCCATGAACTGCCCCGGGCACATCGCCATCTACGAATCTCAGCAGCGCTCGTATCGCGATCTGCCGATCCGAATGGCCGAGTTCGGCACATGTTACCGATACGAGCGGAGCGGCGTGCTCCACGGAATGCTCCGCGTGCGCGGCTTCACCCAGGACGATGCCCACGTATTCTGCACGCCGGATCAGGTCCCCGAGGAGATCGGGCGCCTGCTCGATCTGGTCGATGAGATCCTGAGCGCCTTCGGCTATCCCTACTCGATCGAGTTGGCGACCAAGCCCGAAGAGAAGGCGCTGGGCACCGACGAGCAGTGGGACTCGGCCGTCCAGATGCTGGCCGATACGCTGGAGTCACGGGGCGTTGAGTTCGAGTACGACGAGGGCGGGGGAGCTTTCTACGGGCCCAAGCTGGACTTCAAGCTCATCGACGTGATCGGACGGAAGTGGCAGGGCCCCACCGTTCAGCTCGACTTCAACCTGCCGGATCGTTTCGAGTTGGAGTACGTGGGCGAAGACAACGAGCGCCATCGCCCCGTCATGCTCCACCGCGTGCTAGTGGGGTCGATGGAGCGGTTCATCGGTGGGCTCATCGAACATTACGCTGGGGCGTTTCCGCTTTGGCTCGCGCCGGAGCAGGTGCGAGTGCTTCCCATCTCCGAACACTTCCAGGATTCCGCCTTGGACTTCGTGCAGCAGCTCAAGGCCGCCGGCATCCGCGCCGTTTTGGCCGACCGGGAGACGCTGTCCTACCGCATTCGTGACGCCGAGATGCACAAGGTGCCGTACATGGCGGTCATAGGGGAGCGTGAGGAGGAGGCCGGTACGGTGGCCGTTCGCAAGCGCGGGGCGGGGAAGAAGCAGGAGATCTTCGATCGATCCGACTTCGTGGAGCAGGTGAAGGGCGAGATCGAGAGTCGCGCGCTGGAATAACGGCGCGGAGGCTCCTGACCGACCGTCTGGTAGGGGCCGGTGGATCGGGGGGCCCCGGACAGCAGGGAGGGAAAGAGCCCCCGCACCTCCGACCGAAGAGTCGCACCTGGACCCGAAAGGCGCCTTGACGGATCCCGCCCCCCGGTCGATTTTCCTAGACCCCGAAGCACGGGGCCCCAGACAAGACGGAAGCGAGCCCACACAACTACGGCTCCACCTTTCGGTTCCAGATCGGCAATCGGAAACCGCCAGGTTCCAGGACAAGGAAAGCTTGCAGGCAGCACCTGCGGCCTCCATGCCCCTGTGACCTGGAGAGATCTGGGTTTTTTTGTCGATAGGTGCCAGAAATCAGGAGGTAGCGCTGGGTGCAACTCGTAAAAGGAGAGGGCCATTAGCACCGAACGGATTCGCATAAATGAGCAGATACGGATCAGCCCGGTTCGTCTGATCGACGATGAAGGGGGGCAGGTCGGGATCGTCTCGATTGAGGAGGCCCGCGACCTCGCCGCCGACCGCGGGCTGGATCTCGTGGAAGTGGCTCCCGAGGCTCGACCTCCGGTGGTCAAACTGATGGACTACGGGAAGTACAAGTACGAGGCGCAGCGTGCGGCTCGGGAGGCGAAAAAGAAGCAACACCACGTTCAGGTCAAAGAGGTGAAGTTTCGCCCCGGGATTGAGGACCACGATTACGAGTTCAAGACCCGCCACGCCCGCAAGTTTCTGGAAGAGGGAAACAAGGTCAAGTTGACCATGATGTTTCGGGGAAGACAGGTGACGCACCCCGAATTGGGCCGGGGAGTGCTCCTCCGCGTCACGGAGGATCTGAAGGACGTGAGCCAAGTCGAATCCCGCCCGAGCTTCGAGGGCCGAGTCATGTCGATGGTGATCGCGCCGCTGTAGTAGTCATCGCGCCGCCAAGGTAGATTTATAGACAGGGGTCCTTCGGGCCCCAGGAGTACGATTAGATATGCCGAAAATGAAAACCAACCGGGGCGCAGCGAAGCGTATGCGCCGAACGGCTAATGGAAAGATCAAGAGGATGCGGGCGAACAAGAGCCACATCCTCACCAAGAAATCCACGAAAAGAAAGCGCCGTTTGCGTTCGTCGACGTTGGTGAGTCCAGTGGACATGGGGCGCATGAAGCGACTCCTTCCAGGGTCGTAGGCGAAAGGAGATACTCCGATGCCGAGAACAACGTCATCGCCCGCTCGCAACAAGCGGAAGAAGAAGATTTTCAAGGCGGCCAAGGGATATTTCGGCGGCCGTAAGAATCTCTATCGGACAGCGAAGGACGCCGTTGAGAAGGGTTGGCAACACGCCTATCGGGACCGGAAGAATAAGAAGCGCACCTTCCGTCGCTTGTGGATCACGCGGATCAACGCCGCGGCCAGAGAAAACGAGTTGTCCTACTCCAGATTCATGAACGGCCTCAAGCAGGCCGGCGTGGAGTTGGACCGCAAGGCCCTAGCCGACTTGGCGGTCCGTAGTCCGGAGGCCTTCAGCGCGTTGGCGGACCGGGCCAAAGAGGGGCTCGGGGTCGGCTAACGGTCGGCGTCCAGCGGGTTCCATGAGCCACCAGAACTCCCTGATCCAAACACTCCAGGACTTGGAGACCGAGGCGCTGTCGGCCATTCGGGCGGCGGCCGAGGGGGAGATGCTGGAGGCGTTGCGGGTGTCCTTCCTCGGCCGCAAAGAAGGCCGCATATCGGGGATCCTCAGAGGTCTCGGCGAGCTTTCCGTGGATGAGCGGCCGCCAGTAGGCGCCGAAGCGAATCGGGTCAAGGAGGTGCTTCAGGAGGCCCTGAAAGCTCGTGAAGCCGAGGTGATCTCCTCTGGCGGACAGGCTGACGAGGCCGTCGCTGGGGCCGAGGATCTGACGCTTCCTGCTCGGCACCCATGGAAGGGGGGCGTCCATCCGGTCAATCGGGTCATCGACGATATCTGGAGCATCTTCCGGTCCATGGGATTCGTTCGAGCCCGCGGTCCGGAGGCGGACACCGAGTGGTACAACTTCCTGGCGTTGAACACCCCGCTTGACCATCCCGCGGTGGACGAGCAGGACACCCTCTACTTGAAGGACTCCCTATTGCTTCGCAGCCACACGTCGCCCGTGCAGGTGCGGACAATGGAGAAGCATGAGCCGCCCATCCGCATCCTTGCACCGGGCATGGTCTACCGGAGGGACAGCTACGACGCCACTCATACGCCGGCGTTCGCGCAGATCGAGGGGCTGGTCGTGGATGAGGGGATCACCTTCATCGACCTCAAGGCCACTCTAGCCGAGTTCGCCCGCCGCTTCTGGGGTTCGGGAACGAAGGTGCGTTTTCGGCCCTCGTTCTTTCCGTTCACGGAACCGAGTGCCGAGGTCGACGTGAAGCGGATGATCACCATGAAGGACGGGACGCGAGTCGAGTCGGACTGGATCGAGATCATGGGCGCGGGCATGGTGGACCCGAACGTGCTAGACAACGTCAGCTACGATTCGGAGCGTTACACGGGCTTCGCCTTCGGCATGGGCCCGGCCCGGATCGCGATGCTCAAGTACGGCGTGCCCGACCTCCGCATCTTCTTTCAGAACGACGTCCGCTTCCTTTCGCAGTTCACTGCGCGAAGTGCGCAGTGAACATTTCCTATGATTGGCTCAAATCCCTCGCGCCGGGTTTGAGCGAGAGCCCCGCCGAACTGGCGGAGCGCCTCGCGCTCCTGGGGGCGCCCGTCGAGGAGATCACCCCCGTGGCCGCCGGTCTCGAGGACCTGATCATCGGCAGGGTGAAGGCGGTGCGGGGCCATCCCAACGCCGATCGTCTGTCGTTGTGCGAGGTTGACAACGGCGAGGAAGCGGTCCAGGTCGTGTGCGGTGCCCCGGTTATCGAAGAGGGAGGTTTTTACCCGTTCGCCCCGGTTGGTGTGACGCTCCCCGGTGGACTCCAGCTCAAGAGAGCCAAGATCCGAGGCGAGTATTCCAACGGGATGCTCTGTTCGGAGAAGGAGCTCGGGTTGGGCCGGGATGCGTCGGGCATCATGCTTCTATCCGGAGACGTTTCGGCAGGTCAGTCACTCATCGAGGCGCTCGGCTTGGACGACGTCCGCATGGACGTGGAGATCACCCCGAATCGGGGTGACTGGCTTTCGCATGTGGGGATCGCCAGGGAGGTGGCTCCAGGCGGGGTCGCTGGAGTGGCCTTGGCGCCGGTTCCTGGAGCGAGCCCGCTCGACCTGGAGGTGAAGAGCGGCGAATGCGAGGTGTCCCACGGTGAGGTGACCATTCGCATCGACGAACCGAAACAGTGCTATCGGTTTATCGGCGTGATCATTCGTGGCGTGAAGGTAGGACCCTCACCTCAGTGGATGGCCGCCCGGCTTCAGGCGGTCGGCCAGCAGACCATCAACAATGTGGTCGACGCAACGAACTTCGTCATGCTGGAGATGGGCAGCCCGATGCATGCCTATGATTTGGGCAAGCTGGAGGGGTCAAGCCTGATCGTGCGGAAGGCCTCCAAGGGCGAAACCATGCAGACGCTTGACGGACTGGAGCACAACTTCGACTCTGAGATGCTGTTGATCTGTGACACCGCGGTGCCGCATGATATTGCGGGTATCATGGGTGGCATGCACTCCTCCGTCACGTCGGATACCACCGATCTGCTACTGGAATGCGCTCTCTTCGAACCGAAGTCGATCCGCCGTACGTGCCGCGCGCTTGGGATCTCGACGGACGCCAGCTACCGGTTCGAGCGGGGCGTGGATCCGGAGGGTCACGTTCCCGCGGTCAAGCGCGCGTTGGAGGTTATCCTCGCCACCGCAGGCGGCGAAGTCGATGGCCCGATCCTGGATGTCCTGCCGCGACCCTGGGACGCCTCGGCGCTGAAACTTCGGCCGGCCAGGGTCGAGCAGGTGCTCGGCGTCCGGTTCGATGACGCCGAACTGAAGGCGCTGCTGACGCCGCTCGGATTCACGGTTAAGAATGGGGGAGGGTCGAAGGGGGGTAGAAAGGCAAAGGCCAGTGACGATCTGAGCGTGATGGTTCCGGGATTCCGCAGCTACGATGTGACTCGCGAGATCGACTTGATCGAAGAGGTCACTCGGGCGCACGGATACGACCGCTTCCCGGAGGATCTGGCGGCGGCCCGACCGACGACCGTCGAGGACGACCCCGTCTTCCAACTCGAAGACTGTCTCCGCACCGTGCTTTCGGGCGAGGGACTGTTCGAAGCGACCAATCCGGCGTTTGCTCCGGAGCATGAAGGACAAGTTGAACTTAGTAATCCTATCTCAATGGAAGAAAATAGGTTACGATCGTCGTTGATTCCTGGTCTGGTTCGTAACGTCGAGTACAATTTCGCCCGAGGAGCGAGAGACGTACGACTGTTCGAACTCGGTACTGTGTTCCACGCCGCCGATGCTGGGGAGCCTCCACGGGAGGATCTTCATGTCGCTTTTGTGATCACCGGACGCAGGGAACCCGAGCACTGGTCGGGATCCGGGGAGGCGGTCGACTTTTCGGACGTGAAGGGCCTCGTAGAGACCGTTTTAGCGGAATCGGGGTGGGCGGAGGCGGCGGTGACCGTGGCCGCTGATGTCGGTTCCGCCGTGGAGAACTCCGAGGACGACTCTGCCGCGGATCCGGCTGAGGATTTGGCCCGCGGGCTGCTTGTGCCGTCGATGGCCCTCGCTCTGTTGGCTGGAGACGGCACTCCGACGGGGGTCGCGGGCCAGCTTCGGCCTGAGCGAATCGACGCGCCAGCTTGGGCCGGTGAGGTCTGGGCGATGGAGTTGATGCTTCCGGCTGAACCGGTGGCCATGACCATGCCCGCGTACCGGCCGCTTTCTTCGTTCCCGGGCGTGGATCGTGACCTGGCGCTGCTCGTCCCCTATGATGTCCCCACTTCGGCCGTGTCGGATGTTATATCGGATGCCGGAGGCGAGCTCCTCGAGCGGGTCACGGTGTTCGACCTCTACCAGGGAGACGGAGTGGAAGAGGGACATCGCTCCTTGGCGTTTCGTCTTCAACTCCAAGCGTGGGATCGCACGTTGACGGACAAGGAAGTGGATCGCGTGGTCGGGAAAATCGTGAAGCGTTTGCGGGAGGGTTTGGGTGTCGAGCAGCGGCTCTAAGAAGGAACTCGCGTCCGAGGGCGTGTCACCGGAGCAGGCCGTCGAACGGCTGGAAAGTGCGGTGAACGCCCAGATCAAACAGGTGGAGCGGCTCCGGGATGAGGTCGTCCGAATGCGAGCGGAGGGTGAGGCACTGGAGGGCCTGCTCAAGGGCGTGACTTCCGGTAAGGAGGGCCCACGCGAATTGCTTGAGAAGCTCCAGATCCTCGAAGAGGAAAATGGCGATCTTCGAAGTCGTCTCGACGAGGGGCGCGCCGGCGTGGAGCGACTCTTGGCGCGGGTCAAGTTTCTGGAGGAAAAATCATGACGGACGACAGAAGAGAGTCGGTTACTGTCAGCATCGCCGGCGAAGAGCACACGATTCGCTCGACCGCCCAGCCGGAGTACACAGCGCGGTGTGCGGCGTATGTGGATCGGCGGTTCCACGAAATCAAGAAGCAGGTCGGACTCATCGAGGCCCATAAGGTGGCCATCCTCGCTGCCCTTTCGATCACGGATGAGCTCTTCCAAGCTCAGGACACGCAGGAGTCGAGCGGCTCCCAGATCGCTGAGCGGGTGAATGCACTCGCGGCCCTGCTAGAGGACAGCGCTTCCGGCGGTTGACCCGACGCTCCTTGCGTCCGCGGGAGCCGGAATTCTATTGTCACACAGGACAACGTACGCTCACCGTTCGGATGCCCGTTCTTCGCGTCCGATTTTGGAGCCAAATAAATGGATCCGCTGGTTAATGGACTGGCGGTGGCTGTGGCGTTGCTCTTCGGAGCCGTGGCATATGTCGGACGCGGTTTGGTGGAGCGATCGCGTCAAAAAAAAGCTGTAGCAGCCGCTGCGGATGAGGCTTCCAGGCTCTTGGCCCGTGCTGGGGAAGAGGCGGACAACCTCCGAACCTCCCGTGTGCTGGAGGGCAAAGGGGAGGTCATCCGGCTTCGAGAAGCTTGGGAACGGGAAGAGGCCAAGCACCGCGAGGAAGTCGAGAGGGCCGAAGGACGGCTCGCGGAGCGCGCGACGGCTCTCGACCGCCGCTTTGACAATCTGAACGACCGGGAGTCCGCGCAGGAGAAACGCGCGAAGGAGTTGGAGACCGGTACGGAAGAACTCGCTGCCCAAAGCCGGGACATGGAACAGGATCGAGAGGGGGTCCGCGCCAGGCTCGAGTCCCTTGCCGGGATGTCCCAATCCGAGGCCAAGAAGGAACTCCTGGAAGAGTTGCAGGACGAAGCCCGGGCCGAAGCGGCCAACACGCTCCGCGAAGTCAAGGAAGAAGCCCAGAGAACGGCCGACCGAGAGGCCAAGAAGATTCTCGGATTGGCCATCCAGCGCATGGCGGCCGACCAGACCGCCGAGATGACCGTTTCGGTTGTCCAGCTTCCCTCGGACGAAATGAAGGGTCGGATCATCGGCCGGGAGGGGCGCAACATTCGCGCGTTCGAGCAAGCCACGGGGATCGACGTCGTCATCGACGACACGCCCGAGGCCGTGGTCCTGTCCGGCTTCGATCCCGTCCGCCGAGAGGTGGCGCGCATCGCCCTCGGACGGCTGATCGAGGACGGTCGTATCCATCCGGGCCGCATCGAGGAGGTAGTCGGCAAGAGTCGTCAGGAAGTCGAGGAATCCATGGTCCAAGCGGCCGAGGAAGTGCTGTACGAGCTCGGTATCCACAACGTGCACCAAGAGATCGTCAAGACTCTGGGGCGACTGAAGTTCCGGACCTCCTACGGCCAGAATCAGCTCCATCACGCGAAAGAAGTCGCTCAGTTGGCCGGGAGCATGGCTGCCGAGATGGGTCTCGACGTCCAGGAAACCAAACGTGCCGGTGTGCTTCACGACGTCGGCAAGGGCCTCACGCACGAGCAAGAGGGCACGCACGTCGAGCTCGGTTATCGCCTGTGCAAAAAGCACAAAGAGACCGAGATCGTTCTTAACGCCATCAAGGCTCATCACGATGAAGAACCCCACTACTTCCCGGAAACTTTCCTGGTCACGGCCGGGGACGCGATCTCGGGCTCCCGTCCGGGAGCGCGGCGAGAGATGTTCGAGGGGTACGTCAAGCGGCTCGAGAAGCTCGAAGAGTTGGCCATGGAGCACCCGGGGGTCGAGCGCTGCTTCGCCATTCAAGCGGGTCGGGAGATTCGCGTGATGGTCGAGCCGGAGAGGGTGACGGACCAGGAGATGGCTCAAATTTCCGAGGTCGTGGCCCGGCGCATCGAGGGTGAGCTCCAATATCCGGGGCAGATCAAGGTGGTGGTGATTCGTGAGACCCGCGCGGTCGATTTCGCGCGATAGTCGTACGGGAGGTCGGTATGTGGATTCCGAGCCGCAACGCGCGACTCGTGGGAGGATTTTGAATGCCAGCTGAAGTCATATCGGGGAAGGACATGGCCGTATCGATCCGCGAGGAGGTCAAACAGCGGGTTGCCGGCCTGAAGGAGTCCGGGCTCACGCCTGGTCTCGCCGTGGTGCTCCTGGGCGAAGACCCTGCGAGCCTGGTGTACGTCAACTCGAAGAACGAGGCCGCGACCGAGGCCGGCATCTACTCGCGGCAGATCACGCTGCCGGAGGACACTTCGGAAGCCGAGCTCCTAGGAGTCGTGTCAGGCTTCAACGCGGATCCCGAGATCCACGGCGTCTTGGTCCAGTTCCCGCTTCCGGATCAGATCGACGAAGGCAACGTCCTCCTGGCCATAGACCCCGCAAAGGACGTCGATGGCTTCCACCCTATCAACGTGGGCCGGCTCGCGACCGGGGACCCCGACGCGCCGGCACCCTGTACGCCATCCGGTGTGATCCAGATGCTTCTGCGGAGTGGAAACGACCCGGTGGGCAAGCACGCGGTCGTGGTCGGACGCAGCAACATCGTCGGTCGGCCGATGGCCGGCCTTCTGCTCCGTAAGGCGCCGGGGGGGAACGCGACCGTGACCGTGGCTCACAGCTGCACGCCCGACCTCGGTGTCGTTACGCGCGAGGCCGACATCCTGATCGTGGCTATCGGGCAGCCCGACCTGATCCGCGCCGATATGGTGAAGCCCGGCGCCGTGGTCATCGACGTCGGTGTGAACCGGGTGGATGACGACACCCGTGAGAGGGGCTACCGCTTGACGGGGGACGTGGCTTTCGACGAGGTCAAGGAGGTCGCCTCCGCGATCAGTCCCGTCCCCGGGGGAGTCGGTCCGATGACGATCGCCATGTTGCTCTCGAATACGGTCGAAGCGGCCGTCCGGTCTGCGGCGGCCAGGTCCTCCTCCGTCAGGTCCGCGGTGGCCGAGGGCTAGCGTGATCATCACACTGCCCACCGTACCCATGCCCTCCTCCGGATCGCTGCAGACTGGACCACGATGACTGAGCCTCGCGTCTGGAGCGTCTCCCAGGTCAACCGAGCGGTGCGAACCCTGCTTGAGGACACGGTCGAGAGTCTCTGGATCAGCGGCGAAGTCGCCAACTGGACTCGTGCTCGGTCGGGGCATTGCTACTTCACGCTCAAGGACGAGCAGGCCCAGCTCCGCTGCGTGATGTTCAAGACCGAAGCGGCGAGCCTTCCGGCGGATCCGGAGGAGGGCACGACGGTGAGGGCCTTCGGTGGGCTCACGCTGTACGAGGCTCGCGGCGAATATCAACTCGTAGTGCGCGGCCTCGAGGCGGAGAAAGCTGAGGGGCTTTGGCGTCTGGCCTTCGAGCGGCTTCGTTCGAAGCTCAAGGCCGAGGGTCTGCTCGCTCCTGAGCGGAAGCGTACGTTGCCGCGTTTTCCCGGGACGGTCGGCGTGGTCACGTCGCTAGTGGGCGCGGCGCTCGCCGATATTTTGACCGTGGTTCGCCGGCGAGCCCCTTGGACGCGTGTGATCGTGCGGGGCGCGCGCGTGCAGGGCGAGGGCTCGGGCGAGGAGGTCGCCGCGGCGATTCGGGCTTTGGGAGGCAGCGGCCTGGTCGACGTGATGATCGTCGGGCGGGGCGGGGGATCGCTCGAGGACCTTTGGGCGTTTAACGAAGAGGTCGTGGCCCGCGCGATCCTCGCCTGTCCGGTCCCGGTGATCTCGGCCGTGGGACATGAAGTTGACGTGACCATCTCGGACTTGGTAGCCGATGTCCGAGCCCCCACGCCGTCTGCGGGTGCGGAAGCGGCGGTGGAGGACGGCGAAAGTGTGAGCGATGCGCTGGCGGTCACCCGTACGCGAATGAGCGGGGCCCTACGAACGATCGCTTTCCGCCGGAGGGAAGCCCTGGCTATGCGCCTGAGCCAACTCCGGCAGTCCGGCGTCGGCCTGGTACGGCCGCGGCGTGAGGCGGTGGGTCGGGCAGGAGACCGTATGGAGTCGGCGATCCGGGGGTTGGCGGTGCTCAAGAGGGTCCGCCTTTCCGAAGTCGCCGGCAAGATGGATATACTTTCACCGCTGGCGACGTTGCGACGTGGGTATGCCCTTCCTCAGGGCGCCGACGGGAGAATTCTTAGGACCGTCGGGGCCTTCAGCGAGGGCGACCGGTTCGACCTCCGCGTCTCGGACGGATCCGTGCCGTGCGAAGTGCAGGGTGGATCGTGATCGCAGAGGTGGAGCGTGGCCACGAAGAAGGATAAGGCGCCTGACGCCTCGGGGGATGCCATGACCGATTCCGGAGAGAACGACGCTGTCGATGCTGGGGGTGATGCCGGGGGGAAAGCCGGGGACGATGACGCTCCATCGCTGGAGGAGCGGCTGAAACGTCTCGAAGAGATCGTGCGATCCCTCGAGGCCGCCGACCTCGACATGGAAGGAGCTCTCGAGTTGTTCGAGGAGGGCGTCGAGCATGTGCGCGGGGCCGAAGCGACGCTCCGTGTCGCTGAGTTCAAGGTGGAAGAGCTTCTGGGACCCGAGGGGGATCCCGCAATCCGGCCGCTGGAGGAAGATTCGGAGTGACGCTCGAGCCTCCCGGTTTCGACCTCGAAGCGCTTCTCCGCGACGAAAGGGCGGAGGTGGAGCGGGCACTCGAACGCGCGTGCGAATGGTTGGGGGAGGAGCTCCCCGATGAACTGCTCCAACCGGCCCGGCACGGGGTGCTGAGCGGGGGGAAACGTCTTCGCCCCATACTGTGCGTGGTCGCGTACCGGGCATGCGGGGGAGCGACCGTGCCCGCGGTATACGATCTCGGCGCCGCGATCGAGTTGATCCATGCGTATTCCCTCACGCATGACGACCTCCCGTGTATGGACGATGCCGCTCTTCGAAGAGGCCAGCCGACCCCCCACACGCTCTTCGGAGAGGCGGCCACCGCTCGAGCCGGACTGGCGCTGATCCCGGCAGCCTCTCTCTGGGCCTTTCGCGCGTCGGATGCTCTGGGTACGGATGACGCACGCTCTCGGAAGATCGTCAGCCAGTTGAATAGGGCTGCGGGCGCCGGCGGTATGGTCGGTGGGCAGGCGCTCGATTTGCTGGGCGAGGGGAAGCATCTCGACTCGAACGCATTGAATCGTCTTCACAGCATGAAGACGGGGGCGTTGCTTACCGCCTCCTTGATGATCGGTGGCATCGCCGCCGGCGCGTCCGACACGACGCTCGCCGGGCTCGAGAGCTTTGGCCGTGGCATCGGACTTGCATTTCAAGTGACCGACGACATTCTGGACGCGACCGAGATCGCGGCCGATCTGGGAAAGCACCCCAGCGACGGCTTGCTCGACAAGAGCACCTACGTGTCGTTGTTCGGCCTGGACGAGGCGATCGCCAGAGCCCGGCAATATGCAGAAGAGGCGGCAGCGGCGCTTCGAGGCGCGGGGGTCGACGCACCGGCGTTGATTGCGCTCGCCTCCTATGTAGTGAAGCGCAAGAAGTAGACTATGTTATGGTCTGGTCAATACCGAAGTTAGGAGTCGGCCTGTGTCGATTTTGGACCAAATAAGCGGACCCGAAGACATCCGAGCGCTCTCTCGGGAAGAGCTACACGAGTTGGTCGTGGAGGCCCGGGAACGCCACGTAGATGTGATTTCCAAGGTGGGCGGCCACTTCGGCGCGAGTCTCGGAGTGGCAGAGCTCACCGTGGCGCTCCATCGCGTATTCGAAACGCCACGGGACAAGCTTATCTGGGACACCGGCCACCAGGGCTACATCCACAAGATCCTCACCGGCCGAAACGAACGACTTCCGACCATCCGCACGAAGGGCGGGCTAGCACCATTCCTCCGTCGTGACGAGTCGGAGTACGATCACTTTGGGGCCGGCCACGCGGCTACCTCCATTTCGGCGGCGCTCGGTACGGCGATCGCCCGCGATCTGAATGGCGACGACTTCAGTGTGGTGGCCATCATCGGAGACGGAGCCATGGGGTGCGGCTTGGCCTTCGAGGCGCTCAACAATGCGGGACACACGGACCGCAACCTCATCGTCGTCCTGAACGACAACGACCATTCGATCGCGCCCAACGTGGGGGCGATGAACAAGTACTTGACCGGCGTGATGACGAATCCGGTCTACAACCGCATTCGAGATGAAGTGAAGGATCTGCTCTCGATGGGGCCGGGCGGTGCGAAGGGCATCGTGAGACGGGTCGCGAGCCGCACGGAAGAAAGCGTGAAGAGCCTTTTCGTTCCCGGGATGCTCTTCGAGGAACTCGGCTTCCGATACATCGGTCCGGTTGACGGCCACGATCTCGACTCGTTGGTCGAAACCCTTGCCAGGGTCCGCCGCCTCGATGGCCCGATTCTGGTCCACGTGATCACGCAGAAGGGCAAAGGCTTTCCCCTGGCGGAGGAGAATGCGTACAAGTGGCACGCGGCCTCGCCATTCGACAAGATCAGTGGGGAGGCCAAGAAGGAGAGTGGCGGCCTGCCTCGGTACCAAAAGGCTTTCGGCCAGGGACTCACGCAGTTGGGCGAGCTCGATTCCCGGATCGTCGTCATCACCGCGGGAATGCCGGACGGAACCAGTACCGACATCTTTGGTGAGGCCTTCCCCGACCGGTACTTCGACGTGGGTATCGCGGAGGGTCACGGCGTTACGGCGGCTGCCGGAATGGCGGCGGTCGGAGGGGTCCGGCCCGTGGTCTGCATCTACTCCACGTTCCTGCAGAGGGCCTTCGACAGCATCGTCCACGACGTCGCGCTCCAGGACCTGCCAGTCGTCTTCTGTATGGATCGGGCCGGACTCGCGGGCCCCGATGGTCCCACGCACCACGGGTCGTTCGACATTCCCTACATGCTGCTCGTTCCCGGCATGACGGTGACCGCTCCCAAAGACGGTGCCGAGATGATGGCGCTCGTACGGCTGGGCATCCAACACGAATCAGGCCCGTTTTCCGTGCGCTGGCCGAGAGACGCGGTGCCCGAGGCCGTCCCTCACGTGAGCGAAATCCCGGACATCGAGTATGGAACGTGGGAAATCCTCCGGCGGGGATCCGACATCGCCTTCCTCGCCACCGGAACGATGGTGGGCGCTGCCCACGACGCTGCAGAGGCGCTGGCGTCCCGTGGCTTCCGGGCGGAGGTCGTGAACTGCCGTTTCTTGAAACCACACGATCGCGAGGTCCTGAAAAATGTGGCCGAACGCCATCGGCTCGTGATCACGATCGAGGAAAGCGCCGTGATCAACGGGTTCGGCGCCCACATGGCTCGGGAGCTGTCGACTTTCGCGTCGGAGCATGCGATCGATGTGCGGTGTCTGGGGCTGCCCGACGAGTTCGTCCAGCATGGCGGACGCGACGAACTGCTGCGCGAGCTCGGGCTCGACGCCGAAGGGATCGCTACGGAGGCCCGCAGGATGTTGGGAGACGCATTGGCGGCGGCGGAGTCGGCGTGAGCGATCGGACCGCAGCGTCCGACGGCGGCGTCGGTCAAGGGACTGCCCTGAGACGTATCGGTGTCGTGGGCCGTCTGGACAAAGAGGCTGTGCCCGGATGCCTCGAACGGCTGGCCCGTTTCGCCAATGAAAACCAGATCGACCTCTCCGTAGAGGAACACCTCGCCGATTTGGCGCCCGAAGGGGCCAATGGCATGGACCTTGACGCGGAGCCGATCGATCTGCTGATCGCACTGGGTGGGGATGGGACACTTCTCCGAGCGGGCCGATCCGTGGCCGGGCGAGACATCCCAGTTCTAGGCGTGAATCTCGGGCACCTCGGTTTCCTCACGGCCCTTCCGCAAGCGGAACTCGAGGAGCATCTGTCGCTCGTGCTGAATGGCGACTACCGGCTCGATCAGCGCTATACCCTGGAGGCTCGTCTCGTCCATGCCGACGGGTCTCAGGGGGAGCCTCTGTTGGCGTGGAACGACTTTGTCATTCACAAGCGGGGGGGCGCCCGTGTGACTCGGCTGGATCTCCGGGTCCAGGAACGTGCGGCGGCACGACCGGACGGGACCAACGGAGCGGACGGAGCGAACGACGGGGCCGGAGCGAATGGTGGAGCCGAAGAGGATGACGCCTGGCAGGACCTGGGCAGCTTCTCGGCGGACGGACTGATCGTGGCCACGCCCACGGGCTCGACCGCCTATTCACTGTCGGCCGGCGGACCCATCGTAGTGCCGTCGGTCGACTGCGTGATCGTCACACCCATCTGTCCGCACACCCTGGCCATGCGACCCTTGGTGGTTCCGGGAACGCAGCGGGTTGCCGTCAGTCCGATCGAACGGACGAAGGATCTGGTGATAACGGCGGACGGGCAGGTCGTGAACGATTTCGAGACCGACGCTGAGATCCATATCGAGCGTTCTGAAGTCAAGATCCCGCTGGTTCGTTTCGCTGGACAGAATTTTTTCGGAACGCTCCAGCGCAAGCTCAACTGGGCGGCACGGCCCGCCGGTTAGCTAGGGCTGCCACGTAGTGCTCAATATCCCCACGCAGTACTCAGTATATTGAAACATGCTCATCGAACTCCGCATTCGCGACTACGCAGTCATCCATGACCTGACCCTTGAACTGGGACCTGGGCTGAGCGCTCTATCCGGGGAGACTGGGGCCGGAAAATCGATCATCGTCGGAGCGCTCTCGCTTCTGTTGGGCGAACGCGCGTCCAGTGACAGGGTGCGTTCCGGCGCGGAGCGGGCCATGGTCGAGGCGGTCTTCGACGTGTCCGGGCATCCGAAGCTCACAGCCAAGTTGAGCGAGTTGGGGATTGAGGTCGAAGATGGTCTGCTGATCCTTCGGCGAGAGGTCGCGGCGGCGGGCAGGAACCGCGCTTGGATCAACGAGTCCCCGACCACCGCTCGCACGGTGGGAGATCTGGGACGATCGCTGGTGGATCTTCATGGGCAGCACGAGCACCAGACGCTTCTGAAGAGGGACACGCAGCGCAGCATCTTGGACGCCTTCGGCGAAGCTGAGTCCGAAGCGACCGTGGTGGCGGAGGAGTTCCAGGAGCTTTTCCGTATGGAAACTCAGCTGAAGGAATTGCGGGAGCACTGGCAGGAACTCGCGAGCCGGGTCGACTTCCTCCGCTTCCAGATGAACGAGCTCGGTGAGGCGAACGTACAACCCGGAGAGGAGGAGAGGCTTGCGGAAGAGGGTCGGCGCCTCGAGAACTCAGAGGAGCTTCTCGGTGAGGCCAAGCGGGTCCACGGTGAGCTGTACGCGAGCGACGGCGCGGTGACCGAAACGGTTTCCGCTTTGGCCCAGACCCTTAGCAAGCTGAAGGAGTGGGATTCATCGCTGGAGGGACTCCACAAGGAGCTTGAGGACGCGTATCATGTACTCAGCGAGGTAGGTCGGGAACTGGGCGACTATGTCGGCACGGTCCGCCATGATCCCGAGCGGCTCGAAGAGGTCCGGTCCCGGCTAGACGTGATTCATGCCCTCATGAGGAAGTACGGCCCGACGTCACAAGAGGTCGTCGCTGCGATGGAGCGGGTCCAAGGGGAGTTGACCGAGCTCGAGGACGGGAATTGGGACGAGGACATTCTTGCCGCCGATGTCGAACGTATGCGAGGCTCTCTCGCTTCCGCTGCCGCCCGTCTCAGCGAAAAGAGACAAGAGGCGGCAACCCGGCTTGAGACGGAGGTCGAGGCGCTGCTGCCCGAACTGGGCCTGCCCGCCGCGACCTTCCAGGTCCAAATGGATGCCCTTCCCGAGGTGAGATCCCAGGGAGCCGAAAGCGTCGAGTTCCTGGTCTCGGTCAATGCGGGTTTTCCTCCCGCCGCGCTTGCGCGAGTGGCGAGTGGCGGTGAGTTGTCGAGGGTCATGCTGACTCTGAAGGCGATTCTGGCGCAGGTCGATGAGGTTCCGACGCTCGTCTTCGACGAAATTGATGCCGGAATCGGAGGGCAGGTCGCTTCGTTGGTTGCCGCCAAGCTGAAGGATGTAGCCCGTTATCATCAGGTGTTCGTCGTGACCCATCTTCCGCAGCTCGCCTCCCGAGCCCGCAGTCATCTGCTCGTGGAAAAGAGTGACGGCAAGGGACTGGCCGCTGCCGACGTGAAGGGACTTTCAGGCGATGACCGGGTGCGGGAGATCGCGCGAATGCTGGGTGGCGATCCCGAGTCCGAGATGTCGCAGGACCACGCCAGGGAACTGCTCGCGGCTGAAGACTAGTCCCAGAGGCCTCGATAGAGGCGAAGCCCCACCACGAGGCGCCAGGTCTTGGGCGTCGCGCCCCCACTTCCCGACACTGCTTGCTGAACCAGGAAGCGGGCCTCGATCGGACGGCTCCGGCCGCTTTGCACCGTGGAGAAGACGAGGCCACCACCCACCCCCAGCGACTGCTGTTTGGTCTCCAAGTCGAGTGGAGCGGGATCGGGTCCCACTGCAGCGTCGACGGAGCGGTAGCGATCCGCCCTCTTCGAAAAGTACCGCACATCGAACGCGACGGCGACCTCCTTCGTCAGGTTCACTCGAGGGGATATACGAAGCTGCATGTAGTCGCCGGGGTTCCAACGCACGACTTGCTCATTCGGGGTGCGGGGCGCGAAGACGCGCTCGGTAGCCGTGATTCGCTTGAGGACCTGCACCGGTTGCTGAATCCCATACGTAAAATCTCCCACGATGCCGAGGCGTCTTCCCACGCTCATCGTTCCGAACCCGCTCAACTCGATGTCGTACTGGCCGTCTCCGCTGCCTGTGTCGATAAAGTTACGCGGAGAGTCCGTGCGGCCCGTGCCGAATCGAAAGAGCGCACCCGCACCGATCTCCAGGCGGAGGGTGGACGCCGGCCCGTCCGGGCTGGCTTGTTGGCCGAACTCCCACAGACGGGCGTAAGCATGGATCTCCACGTCACCGAGCTCCCAGGGGCTCCTCCAAGTCTTGAGGGAATCGCCCTCGACGCCGAGCTGAGAATTCGTCACCAGGTCCAGGTACGTCGCTTCGGTCAACACTTCGGTGGCCAAAGGGATGGACGTCGGAAACACCGCGACGCCGATGGCCTGATAGGTGTTCACAAGCGTGGTCACACGATCCTGGAGTGCGACTCCCGTAGCGGAGCCTTCGAGCGGGTACACGCCGTAACCCGCCCCACTCGTCAGGGCCTCGAGGAAGCTCTGGCCGTCCGCCCAAAGGTTAGAGGCTTGCGAGCACTCCGGACTCGACGGATCCGAAGTGCACAACGTCGTAGCGATTGCCGAAAGGGCGGAGTTCGCCGCTGACACGGACCCCAGGAAGTCCTCGGCCGTGCTCGGCGTCACGCCAACGTTGGCCCCCGCGGTCTGGATGGAGGTCTGAAACTCGGCGCGGCGTCGCGACAACGGAACTGTAGCGCCCACGCTCAACCAGTCGAAGACGCCCAGGTCCAGCCGGATCGGAATCCAGACGGCGTCCTTCGTCAAAACTGCCCGAGTCTGGCCCAGCACCAAGGGCGTAATGGCTGCCCCCGTGGCCGTCGTAAGGTTGGTCTCTAGATCTTCGAGGCGAGGGAAGAGCCGGGCGCCTGCTGCAGTGTCCTCGAAGTCGAACCCGAGCGGTTCGCCCTCCTCAATGATCGATCCGCCCTCCACTCGTCGGCCGAAGCGCTCGTTCGCGAACAGGAAGAGCGAATTGACCTCAAGCCGGAGCTGCCCGGCCGGGAGGAGTGGTCCCGAGAACTCCTGGGCCCCGAGGCCGAAAGGCATGATGATCGAGGCGAGAACTGCGAAAGCCACCCTCATTCGATGTTCGATTCCCCTCGGCTATGGGCTATAGGCGTTCTTCCGTCCCCAGGCCAGGACGAAGGACGTGGCCGGGGAACATAATGGGGAAAAGAGGCCGTGGGAACTTGACATTTCAAGGGCCCTTTCTAGGTTCCAGCGCACAAATGAAGGGTGTTTCGGCAACGTTTCAGGTAGGTTTGGGTAGACTTCCGAGACACCTTTTTCTATTGCGGGAATAGCTCAGTTGGTAGAGCACCACCTTGCCAAGGTGGGGGTCGCCGGTTCGAGTCCGGTTTCCCGCTTTTTTGGGGTGAGCCCGTCACTCACGACGTGCAAACCCCTTTTTTTAGGCGCCGTAGCCAAGCGGTAAGGCAGAGGCCTGCAAAGCCTTTATTCCCCGGTTCGAATCCGGGCGGCGCCTCTAATAAAACAAAGGGCTCCACTGGTTTTCCACAATGGGGTTTCCTCGAATTTGCCCGTACCCCAATGCCGTGGCAATCATTTTCTTCACCCCACTCGGCACGCTCCGTAAACATTTGAGACGAGCCGAATTTTATCACTCTAGCCGTATTCGGCCACGGAATCCAACTTTAGCCGTGCCCAACTTCCGAAACCCATTCCAGCCCAACCTTCTTAATAGGCCGTGAGCCGGTATGAGTTCGGATACTGAGGGATCCCGACCCCCAGAGTTCGAGTTCGCTCGGAGCCTCGGCCTCTTCGACGCAACCATGATCGGTGTCGGAGCCATGATCGGCGCCGGCATCTTCCTGCTCACGGGCATCGCGGTCGGCGTATCCGGTCCGACCTCGATCCTGGCGTTCTCTCCGAACGGGGCCCGGCCTCCGTACTGGTCGTGAAGCAGTACGAGGGTCATGTTCGCTCGATGTTCAAGCGTATGTTCGGATAGTCGAAGGATTCGACCTGACGTGGGCACTCCTCCGACGGACGCTGCCACGCTCCGCTCAGAGCTCCCGCGGAAGCTGGTGCACGTCGGCATGGGTGCGTTCGCGCTCCTGCTGCGTTGGCTGACGCCATGGCAAGCGGTTTTCATGGCAGTGGCCGCCCTGATCCTGAATTCGTTTTTTGTCCACCGGATCACAAGAGGGGCCTTACTTCGGCGCGAGGAGCGGGACTCTCGTTTCTCGCGGGGGGTTGTGCTCTACCCGGCAATCCTTCTTCTGACCTTCATCATTTTTCGGTCCCGGCTGGAGCTGGCGGCGGGGATCTGGGCGCTGCTCGCCGTCGGGGACGGGATGGCCGCGCTGTCGGGCCTCACGCTCCGGGGTCCGGCGTTGCCCTGGAATCCCAAAAAGACATGGTCGGGCCTGGCGGCGTTCGTCGTGTTCGGCACCGCCGCGTGTGCCTGGGTCATTCGTTGGACTCAGAGGGCGGGCACGTGGACTCTGGGTGACTTCCTCGTGCCCGGCGGGCTGTTCACCCTAGGCGGGAGCGATGCGTCCGGGCGGATCGGGGACGCGTTCCTGATGGGCGTCGTCGTCAGCGACACCGGCGCCGCCGGTATGCCGGGGTCGCTGTCACTTCTGGTCATCGGTTGCTTCGTGGCGACCACCGCGGCCGCGTTCGCCGAATCACTGGAAACGAACATCGACGACAACATCCTGGTGCCTGTCGTCGGCGGTGCGGTGCTGTGGGCGGCGACGCTTGTGGACCCGGGATTGCTCTTTGAGGGCCAAGCCGCCGCCACACCCTGGTTGACCGGTGTGGCGATCACGGTGCCTGTCACGGTCATGGTCTATTTCGCACGCGCCGTGGATCTCTCGGGGGCCGTCGCGGGGGCACTCCTGGCCATCCCCCTCTATGTATATGCGGCGTGGCCGGGGCTAGTGATGCTGGGGGGTGTCATAGTGATCGGTATGGTCGTGACCCGACTGGGCCGCACACGCAAAGAAGCGTTGGGGCTGGCGGAAGAGAGGGGTGGGCGGAGAGGGATCGGCAGCGTCGTGGCCAACGCGGGAGCGGGTGTGGCGTTCGCGTTCCTGGCTGTGACGACGCCTTATGCCGAGACGTTCACCATTGCGATGGTCGCTGCGTTCGCCACGTCGCTCTTCGACACTGCAGCGACCGAGTTCGGTCAGGCCTTCGGGCGGCACCACGTTCTCGTGACGACCTGGCGGGCCGTCCCGGAGGGCACCACGGGTGGCGTGTCCGTGGCGGGCACCTTTGCGGGCGTCTTTGCGGCGACCGCCCTGACGGGCGTGGGCTGGTCTATGGGCCTGATTGCCGGTGCCGCGGGCCTGGCTGTGATCTTCGGAGCGCTTTGCGGGTCGACCCTCGAATCGTTCCTGGGAGCGGTGATGGGGAAGGGGAGCCGCTCCGATCACCACCTTCGCAACCTGGCCAACACGGTCGTGGGGGCGGGTGTGGCCTGGGGGCTGGTGGCCTTGCAGGCTTGGAGGTCGCTGTGAGCTTCCGTAGCCATTACCTGCCGCGTTCACGAACAGGATGGATGGCCGTCCTCGCCTTCCTCGGCCTGATGGCGCTGGCCCAGCCGCCCATCGTCTTCTGGATGGATATACGCTTCGGCTCTGTGTGGGTTCTGGGCATGCCGTTCCTTTACGTCTACCTCGGCGCCGTCTATTTCGCGCTGATCGGGGTCCTGCTCTGGGCCGTCCGGAGAGGGGTGTGGTGATCCCTCGCCGGAGTCCGGGAGACGGGTTCGCGATGGGATACAATGCCTGCCGAGGCTCGGGCACGTAGCGTATGGAGAGCTGGGTCATCGCGACGGGAGCGGTCTTTTTCTACATCCTGGTCACGATCGTGCTGGGCGTGCTGGCCAACCGCGCGATGTCCGTGGACCTCGAGGATTTCCTGCTGTACGGTCGCAAGGCCGGGTTCGTGGTCCTGTATCTCACGGTCGTGGCCACGTACCACTCGGCGTTCGCCTTTCTCGGTTCGGGGGGTTTCTTCTACCGGCACGGGATCGGCTTTTGGGAGGCCGGCACGTGGACCGTGCTCACCGGGGCGATTACCTACACGCTCGGTGTCCGCATCTGGGCCTTGGGAAAACGGTTCAGCTACATCACGCCGGCGGACATGCTGGCCGACTTCTACGAGAGCGAGGCCGTGCGAGTCGTCACGGCCTTGGTCTCCGTCCTCTTCACGATCCTCTATATCCAGGTTCAAGCGCAGGGCCTCGGATACATCATCTCGGTGGCCTCCGGGGGCCGGATCTCCTTCGAGATGGGCACGTTGTTCCTCATGATCGTGGCGGGGGGATACCTGATGGCCGGGGGGCTCAGGGCCGTGTACTGGACGGACGTGGTCCAGGGAATTTGGATGTATGTGGCCGTATGGGCTGGGGCCCTCGTTCTGTCCAACCGCCTCTTCGGGGGGCCGCTGGCGCTCTGGAGGCGCGTGTCAGCCGAGCGGCCGGATCTGCTCTCGCTGCCCGGGCCGGAAGGTTTCTTCACCCCGGGGATGTGGATCGGGATGACGATCGCGCTGTCGTTCGGGATCGTTCTCCAACCGCACATCATGATCCGGTACTATACGGCCGTGTCGGGTCGGACGATCAAGTGGCTGGGGGCCACCACCCCGATCTTCTTGATGACACTATATATCCCGGCGGCGCTGGTGGGTCTGGGCGGGGCGATTGTTCTGCCGGACCTCGCGATCCCCGATCTGATCTTTCCCGAACTTCTGGTTCGCTTTGCACCCGCTTGGCTCACCGGCCTGATTCTGGCCGGAGCGACGGCGGCTGCCATGTCGACCCTCGATTCGATCCTTCACGCGAACATGACCGTGCTCACGCGCGACGTCTATCAACGTTACATCGCCCGTGACCGAGAACAGGCGCACTACGTGTGGGCCGGGCGAGCCATCGTCCTGGGACTCCTAGTCGTCGGCTATGTGCTGTCGGTGCGGACGTTCGGATTCCTCGTGACCCTGGTGACGCTCTCCGGAGCCGGGGCGCTGCAGCTGCTACCGGGCACATTGGGCGTGTGCTACCCGACGCGGCGCCCGCTCACGAAAGCGGGTGTGCTCGCCGGTGTCGGCGTGGGTCTCGCCGTTCTTTACGTGACGCTGGTGACGGTCCCCCACGCGCTGGGAGTGCACGGGGCGATCTGGTCCCTCGCTGCGAATTTCGCGACGTGCATAACGGTGTCCGCATTCACTAGGCCCCCCTCCGATGAAACCGTCGAGCGGATCCACGGTGCCGTCGAGGACTACGTGTACGGATCGGGTGAAGCCGGGTTGGAGGAGGCCCTGAGGAGCTCCTAAGAAAGGTCCCGAGAGGCTCTTCAGCAGGGTCCCAAAGAGGATCCCGGAAGGTCTCCTAAGGGCTGCTAGTCCCCGCCCGGTCCCATTAGCGCCTCACGTAGCAGACTCTGTGTGACCTCGGGATCGGCGGCTCCGTTGGTTTCCTTCATCACCTGACCGACAAAAAACCCCATGAGGCCGGTCTGGCCTTCGCGGTAGCTTTGGGCTTGGGTCGGATTCGCTTCAACCAGGCGCGCGATCATCGGCTCGAGCGTCGACGCATCGCTCACCCGGCCCAAGCCCCTCGATTCGATCACCGCCTCGGGATCTCCTCCTTGTTCGGCCAGCACCGCCAACACGTCCTTGGCCGCGCGTCCGGAGATTTCGCCCTTCGAGACGAGCTCGACGAGGCGGGCTAGTTCCCGCCCCCCGAAGAGCAGCGCGTCCACCGGGCGGTCTTCGAGAACACGGGGCACCTCGTTCACGATCCACTTCGCCAGCCCGGCCTCGTCGGCCGTGTGCTTCGACCCCTCTTCGAAGAGCGCAAGCAGTCCGACGTCCTGCGCCAGTACGGATGCCTCGCTCTCGGCCAAACGGTGCTTCTCACGCAACTCATCGTACCGCGAAGCTGCTCCGGGATCCTCCGGACGCGGGCCGGCCAACGGGCATTTTGTATCCTCGCTCTTGGTGCTTGCTCCATCCTCTGACTGGGACGGCTCCGGCTCCTCCTGAAAGCCTGCCGCTCCACTTGCCGCCACTCTCAGAACTTTCGCCCAGCTGTCCCGGAGCGTGACGACGCGGTTGAAGACTAGGTGGTCCGACTTGGAGTCGATGGCGTCCTGAATGAAGTAGCCGGTGCGCTCGAACTGATACGTAGTATCGGGAGGATTCGCCGCGACGCTCGGCTCGGCTCGGGCGTCCGCGAGGATCGCAAAAGACTCTGGGTTCAGGTGCGCCGTGAAGTCCTCACCCTCTTCCACGTCCTCGGGGTCCGGCACTGAAAACAACCGATCGTACAAACGGACTTCGGCGGGAACGGAGTGGGACGCCGAGACCCAGTGGATGGTGCCTTGCACCTTGCGCCCGTCCGGTGTCGAGCCACCTCTCGTTTCGGGGTCGTACGTGCAGTGCACCTCCGTGATGACCCCATCTTCATCCTTCACGACATCGACACAGCGGACAACATACCCGTAGCGCAGGCGCACCTCCCCACCCGGAACTAGCCGGCGAAATCCCTTCGGCGGATCCTCCTCGAAGTCGTCGCGCTCGATCAGAAGCTCCCGTGTGAAAGGCACGAGGCGTGACCCCTCCTTGCCGATATCGTCCGGGAAGTACGGCGCGTCCAACTCTTCGAACTCTCCCTCCCCGAAGTTGTCGACGACGAGCTTGAGCGGACGAAGTACGCACATGACGCGGGGCGCGGTCGGATTCAGTTCATCCCGGATCGCGTACTCGAGCTTCGCGTAGTCCACGCGGTTCTCGGTCTTGGCCACGCCGATCATGTCGCAGAAGGCGCGGAGGGCGGCTGCGGGAACCCCACGCCGGCGCATTCCGGCGATCGTGGGCATCCTCGGATCGTCCCATCCGTCTACGTACTCCTCTTGGACCAAGCGGAGCAGATTTCGCTTGCTTAGGAGGGTGTGTTCAACGTTGAGCCGCGCGAATTCGTATTGCCTCGGCTGGGGCCGAGGGACGTCGACATGACCCAGAATCCAGTCGTACAACTCTCGATTGTTGTCGAACTCGAGAGTGCAGACAGAGTGCGTAATGCCCTCGATGGAATCGGACAGACAGTGGGTGAAGTCGTAGAGCGGATAGATGCACCAGTCGCCACCCGTGCGGTAGTGGTCCGCATGCCGAATCCGGTAGAGAACGGGATCGCGCATGAGCATGTTCGGTGACGCGAGATCGATCTTCGCCCGCAGCACGTGGGCGCTGTCGGCGAACTCGCCTTCGCTCATGCGGCGGAAGAGATCCAAATTCTCCGCGACGGACCGGTCCCGGTAAGCGGTCGGCCGTCCCGACTCCTTCACGGTGCCCCGGCAATCCCTGATCTCTTCCTCGCTCGAGCTGTCTACATACGCGAGGCCCGCTTCGATCAACTCCTTCGCGTATTGGTACAAGCGCTCGAAGTAATCTGAGGCGAAATAGAGGTGATCTCCCCAGTCGAACCCGAGCCAGCGCACGTCTTCCTGAATCGAACGGACGTAGAGTTCGTCTTCGGTCTCGGGATTTGTGTCGTCGAATCGAAGATGGGTGACGCCATCGTGATCGGCGGCCGCGCCGAAATTCAGGCAGATCGACTTGACGTGGCCGATGTGTAGAAAGCCATTCGGCTCGGGGGGAAACCGAGTGACGACGGCGCCCCCATGCTTGCCCGTCTCGACATCGGCGGAGATGATGGCACGCACGAAATCTCGCCCGGCAACGGTACGATCAGGATGGTCAGTCATCTTCGACATCGGAATAGAATCGTGGTTGTGGCAGCCCGTGGGGCCGCCGGGTTCGAACCAACGAAGTTTAACTCTGGTATGAACCCATGGTCCACGGGTAGGCGACCCCTCGGGGCCCAACAATTTCTCCAACTTGGGGCACATGTGACTAGGATCGGGTCCACGACCGCGCTCCCATCGTTGCGGCTCTCTTGAGCCTCGTGCTTCTGCGCCCTCTACCGGCGGCCCGTACCCTAACGCCCAGCGGATCAGTACTCGAATGTGATCGTGATGGACCCGGCGGCTGTCGCGTGGCGGACGGAGATCCTCTTCGACCAGACGGGTATCCTGTGCTTGCGAGGGTAGTTGAATCGGACACGTTGGGGGCGGCGCTCGATGACGTTTTGAAAGAGTTCGGGGTGGAGATCCACGTCGTGGCCCATACGCCGTTGAGTACCATCGCAGCTCGTTATGACGGGAAGCTCCTGGCGGTCGATCTCGAGAGGCCGGCTACCGAAGTTGCTCCTCGAGTGGGACGCCGGGGAAGGTCACCCTAGACGGTCCTCCGGAGCCGTTCTAAAAAAAGCGGGGCCCGACCGTTTCCGATCGACCCCCTTCTCACACCCTCTTTCGAGAATGGCGCTTTGGCGGGAAAAGCTCATTCAAAAACCCCGCGAGGGGTCGTTAGCAATCCTTCTCGCTAATGCTAATGATTACTGACGAGGTGTCAACGCGGCGAAGGCGCTCGTCAGTCGAGGCGCCGATCGCCCTTACGGCGCTGGTCCTTTCGCCGTAGGCCCCCCCCTGCGCCGGGAGGTTTCTGTACGGCGCTCACCCTCACGAGTATCCTCTTCGACCTCGATGACCTCGTCCCCTTCGTCGCGCCGAATCCAGATTCGGCGACCGGGACCGGCTCGCCGCTCGCGCCGCGGTGCGGTCCCTCACACTACATAGCGCGCTCGACGCCCTGGCCCTCCGGTCCGTGATGGACCGTGTGGGTGTCGTTCTTCCGGAGGTTATTGAGCGGGGGATCGCAACGTGTTGCGACCCCGCTTGCGGAGATTCCTTGTACAGTGGAGAGGAGCGGCGAGCCGCGATAAGCGGGCGCGGGTCGGATCACTACGGATGCCCTTCTGTTCACCGCGTACCGTACGACACCGTACTCCGGGTAACCGTATGGCCGGTATCCGTAGGTTGGCTGACCATAGGCCGCGTAGCCGTACCCCGGGTATCCGTAGGCAGGATAGAAGGGCGTGTACCCGTATCCGAAACTCACTCCGAAGCTCAAGGAGAGAAGGGTGTAGCTGGAGTAGCCGTAGGGCCAGTAGTAGTGACGCCAGCGGGGGCGGTAATACGGGTTCACCGAAACAACGGAATAATTCTGGCGAACGTGGATGCGGTCGTACCCCGAGTGACATGCGTGCCGGTACCACTCGTAATAGGCGTAGTCTCAGCAGGGATCCTCGAAGTAGACATCGTATAAAGGATCCACGGCCGTGTACGATGCGCCGATTCCCAAACGGGCACTCCCGGTTCCGAGGCCCACGGAAACCGAAGAGTTGCTCCAGGAATACTGTGCAGCCGCAGCTCCAGGGCGGCAGGTGGCCGCGAGTCCGATCAGGAAAGCCGTTCGCATCAGTTTGGCCACGATGTCCTCCTTGGGAGATCCTGTTTTGGTCAATTGCATGGGCCGTGCCATCGGATCTCCACAAGCGGAGACGTATATTTGTTCCGGGCAAACGGCTATAAGGCCCTGTGTGGCCCACGCCGGCCTGCCCTCGCATGAGGACGTACTGGGGTCGATTACGTGACAGAGTGGTTGGACTGTCCGAGGCTCTTGCATTGCCTAGACGGCGGCGTGTTCAGGTCCAAGACCCTTGCCCAGGAGACAGAAAGAGCGGAAATTAGGATCCACCCAATCGGGTGCCCGGAACGAAGGTCTTCGATTCAACAGGCCGAACTCGAGTCGTTCCAAGCTCGGACACCGTCCTCCCGTGGCTTCGGCCGTAGGAAATGCCCGGCGCGAAAGCTGGATCCGGGCTCAGACGATGGACGAGTTGCCCCAAGACAGCCGGGGTAGGATTCTTTTCGGCCTGGAACTATCGGTGGCAGATCCCGCTGTTTCGACGTTGTAAACGTCGCGGCGAGATGAGAGGCCGGCTTCTCTCGTTCCTTTTCGTAGACAGCAGTTTCAGGCCCGTCGAACGGGCGGGCCCACATAAGGAAATGCAAAACAGTGGACGGTAATTCACCCAACGATGGGCGTGCGGAGACAGACCCCCGCGATCAAGAACAGCGTGCCCCTGCGGAATCGAGCGAGGTACGGACCGACACCTCGGACGATTCGAACCAACGCCAGGGGGCGACCGAGGGCGAGGGTTCGAGCGATTCGAGGGCTTCGGGTCGCCAGGGAGGTGACAGGTCCCGCCAGGGACAGCGCCGAGGCGGGCAGGGGCAGGGCCGGAATAACCGGCAGGGCAGGGGTGGCCAAAGGAACCGAGGAGGACGAGGTCGGAGGCGCCAACGCGGTCCGGAGGGCGGTGGCGATCGCCAGAGCAACAGCCGCCAAGATGATGGTCGAAACGACGATGTCGAGTTGGCCAGCCCAGACGACAGTTCGGTCGAGTTGCTCGGGATCCTCGAGATTCTGGGCAGTGGCTCCGGCTTCATTCGCCGCCGTGAGGCGGGCTATACGCCCAGCAACGAAGACATCTACGTCGGGGCGAAAGTGATTCAAAAATTCGGACTTCGAACCGGTGATGAGCTCACCGGATCGGTAGGCCCGAAGCCCAGGAGCGGAAAAAGTCCGCCCCTCACGCATCTGGCGCTCGTCAATATGAAGCCCCCAGACGATGCGAAGAGACGGCCCGACTTCAACCGTCTCAGCGCAGTGCATCCGAGCGATCAGCTTGTTCTGGCGTGTGATCGTATGATCGGGGGGCAGCCCGACTACACCAACCGGGTCATCGACCTGTTCTGCCCCTTGGGCAAGGGACAGAGGGCCATGATCGTGGCGCCCTCAAAGGCCGGGAAGACGACAGTGCTTCAGTCGGTCGCCGAGGGCATCGTCACGAACCACCCGGAGTGTCGTCTCATGATTCTCCTCGCCGACGAACGGCCGGAAGAGATCACTGATATGGAGATGTGTGGGTTCGGCGAGGTCATCGCATCCAGCTTCGATCGGCCCGCGGAACGTCACTGCCAAGTCGCCGAGATGACGCTCGAGCGGGCGCGGCGCTATGTGGAAGGCGGGGAGGACGTCGTGATCATCCTCGACTCCATCACCCGCTTGGCTCGGGCGTACAATACGGTGGAAGAAGGAAGTGGACGTACGCTTTCGGGTGGCCTGGATGCGAACTCCCTCGAAAAGCCCAAGCGGTTCATCGGGAGTGCGAGAAAGATCGACCCTCGGCAGGGCGGGGGTTCGCTCACGATCGTCGCCACCGCGCTCGTGGATACCGGGTCGCGTATGGACCAGGTCATCTTCGAGGAATTCAAGGGCACGGGTAACAGTGAACTGGTGCTGAGCCGGGAGTTGGCAGACAAGAGAATCTACCCTGCCATCGACCTCAACCAATCGGCGACCCGGAAAGAGGAACTCCTCCTCGACGCCGATTCCCTTTCGGTGTCACGGGCCATGCGTCGCCAGTTGGCGGATGTGTCGCCAGCGGACGCGATGAGTGAGTTGCTGGGGGTAATGGGGAGAACCCGTACGAACGAGGGACTCGTAGCGATCGCCAGTCAGAAGATATAGCGCAGCTTTTCCAACCCCTCGGCAAGCTGCGCCCCCTGTGACTTGGCCATACCGCGGGCTACGTACCCCATCAATGGATTGCGCCCGAAGTCTCCCTCTTCCTGCCAAGTCACTCGGCTCGCTCCTCCGAGAGTCTCGATTTTGAGTTCGCCACCAACCGAGGCGCCACCCTCGACCACCACCTCATAGCGCACGAACGTCGGCGGTCCGCTGCTAGTGATGGTCACCGAGCCGGACCCGAAGTTCGGGTCGTCCCAACGTCGGGAGGCGCCGACACCCCAGGACGGGTCACTCAGCTCCGAATCCAGTTCGCCCCAGTTGGTCCACTCATCCCATCGGCTCAAGTCGTTGAGGAACGGAAAAACCTCTGTCGGTGCAGCCTCGATTTGGATTGACGCCTCCGCGGACCACGTGCCGGGGAGCACGAAACCGATCACCATGAGGGTGACGAGGACTATGCCGATGCCACCGAATACCTTGGCGAGGGGAGCCATCATAGGTCGATCGGCTGCTCCGTGTCGAGGTCATCGAGAATGGGCCGGAGGTACTCCCAGACAGTCTCCGCAATCATCCGGTGGCCCTCCGGGGTCGGATGAACACCGTCGGACTGGTTCAATTTGGGGACGCCTGCGACGCCCTCGAGCAGAAACTGAATCAAGGTACCCCCATTCTCTCGGGCGAGTTCGGAGAAAACGGACGAGAAAGCCGAGGCGTATGCTTGGCCCAGATTGGGGGGGGCCTGCATTCCTGAGAGTAGCAGCCGAGACTCCGGATAGTGGGTCCGGGTGCTGTCGATGACCGCCTGGAGGTTGGCTTTCATCGAGTCGGGTAATAGGCCCCGAAGGCCGTCGTTGGCTCCGAGTTCGAGGACCAGCACGTCGATAGGGGCCCGGAGAAGCCAAGTGATTCTCCGAAGCCCCCCTGCGCTCGTGTCTCCGCTGACCCCGGCGTTGACCATCCGGAAGGGAAGCCCTGCGGAATCTGCCAGGGCTTGGATCTGATCCGTGAAGCGGTTCGCCGGATCGGCCAGACCCAGGCCGGCGGTCAGGCTCGTGCCGAGGAAGACCACACGGCTTCCCAGGTTGGCCCGCTGAGCGGGATCCAGCTCGGTCGAGGGGGTGTTGCCTCCGATGCCCAACTGGCTAACGTCCCCTGGGCTTGAACCTTCCTGGCCCTCAGAGCGTACCACGTCCGAGTCACCACCCGAGCCACAGGCGGTTTGGGTGAACCCCAACGCCAAAACCCCGATTGCCGCCATGATTCGTGCAGAGGGTCTGTCGAAGGCATACATGAGTGGGGGTCAGCCCCTTCGTGTGTTGGACCGGGTCGATCTCTACGTGGAGACGGAGAGCTTCGTGGCGGTCGTCGGCCCCTCAGGCAGCGGTAAGACCACCCTGTTGGGTCTCCTCGCTGGACTCGACGATCCGACCGAAGGGACGGTAACCGTAGCCGGTGAAAATCTCCAGACTCTCACCGAAGACGGGCGAGCGAGGTTTCGCGCAGACAACGTGGGGTTCGTATTCCAGACCTTTCACCTCCTCCCCACACTCACCGCTCTCGAAAACGTGATGGTGCCTCTGGAGCTTCGGGACGGCGCCTCGCGCGAGAACGGGCGTTCGATTCGCGCCAGAGCGACGGCGCTTCTGGAGCGAGTGGGCTTGGGAGACCGAGCGGGTCACTATCCGGCTCAACTCTCGGGCGGTGAGCAGCAACGGGTCGCCCTTGCGCGGGCGTTCTCCAACGAGCCGCGGATTCTGTTCGCCGATGAACCGACAGGGAATCTGGATCGCAAGACGGGCCAGCGTGTCGTGGAGCTGATCGAGGAGCTCAACCGGGAACTCAGGACGACATTGGTGATGGTCACCCACGACCTTGATCTCGCTCGACGTGCCCGCCGGACGATCTCCCTCGAGGATGGGCGGATCGTTTCCGATGATGGCGCACCCGCCGTCACCTCTGAAAGTGCACCCGTGGTCTCCGACGAAGGCGGGACGAGGCGGTGATCCGAGGCTTCGCGGCCCACCTTGCCTGGCGGGAGGGGCGGGCGGGGTACCGGCGCCTCTCGGTGTTCGTCAGTTCGATCGCTCTGGGGGTCGGGTCGCTCGTGGCGATCCACTCGTTTCGGGCGGACGTGCAGCGTTCGCTCGGGGACCAGGCCCGCGCCCTCCTCGGGGCGGACGTCCGGGTTTCGTCCAACCGGGAGTTCCCTGAGGCGTTTGACGCGGTGCTCGACTCCATGGCGGGCCAGGGGAGGGATGTCGCGCGAACGACCACGCTCGCGTCGATGGTGCTCGACACGCGGAGCGAGGGAGTTCGGCTCTTCCAGGTTCAGGGCGTGCAACCTGGTTACCCGTACTACGGTGACATCACCTCCTTGCCGGACGAGGCGTGGGCCGAGATTCACGAGGGTCCCTGGGTGGTGGCCGACCCCGCCGTGTTCATCCAACTCGACGCGGCTATCGGCGACACGCTGCTGGTCGGGGAAGCCCGGTTCGTTCTCAGGGGTCAAGTTATCGGAATGCCCACCGAGGTGGGGTTCCAGTCGGCGATTGGCCCGCGCGTATACATCGCCCGTGACCGCATACCCTCGACGGGGTTGCTCACCTTCGGATCCATTGCTCGCTATCACGCCAACTTCAGGATGCCGGAGCGGGTGGACCGAAACGATTTCAGAAATCGCAACGACGAGATTCTGGAAGTGAACCAGCTCCGGTACACCACGGCCGCGGGTCAAGCCCGAGAAATGAGTTCAGCCGTGGAGGACGTCTCGCGCTACCTAGGCCTCATGGGTCTGGCGGCACTCTTCCTCGGCGGGATCGGAGTGGCCAGCGCGATCCACGTGTACATTCGTGAAAAGGTGATCACCGTTGCCGTTCTGCGTTGTTTGGGGGCGCTCCAGCGGACGCTCTTCACCGCCTACCTCCTTCAAGCGGCCGGTCTTGCCCTCATCGGATCCCTGGTCGGGGTCGGATTGGGGATGGCGGTCCAGCGCGGGCTGCCGATGGTGCTTACCGGCCTGTTACCGGTGGGGGTCACGACGCAGGTGTCGTGGCTCGCTCTTGGCGCGGGTGTCGCTCTCGGTGTCTGGGTGGCGATCATGTTTGCGCTTGGTCCCCTGCTGGAGGTTCGGGGGGTCTCCCCGCTCATCGCCCTCAGGCACGAGTTCGAGCCGCCGAAACACACCGATGCTTTGCGGGTCGGAGCGTTCGTATTGCTCGCAGCCACTTTGGTGGGCCTCACGGCTTTGGAGGCACCCGAGGCGGATCAGGGGATCGGCTTCGCGATCGTGCTCGGGGGGGTGGCGCTCGCGCTATGGGCGACGGCACGGGTGCTGATACTGGCCACGAAGCGGTTCTTCCCGCACGGAATGTCCTACCCGGTACGGCAGGGAGTGAGCAACCTCTTCCGCCCCAGGAATCAGACTGTTTCGGTGATGCTGGCTCTGGGCTTCGGCGCGTTCGTCATTGGAACGGTCGGGCTTGTCGAGGCCAGCCTCACTCAGGCGTTTTCCCTCGAGGCCAGCGCAGGCGAATGGAATCTTCTGCTCTTCGACGTTCAGTCGGACCAGCGTGAGACGGTGGAGGATTTCCTCGGCTCACGTGTGGACGGCCCTCTCGAGGTTACGCCGCTGGTGCCGTCGCAGCTGTCGGCGATCAACGGGATCCCCGTCGAAACCCTCTTGGAACGGCCCCGCGCTGAGCGACCCCGATCGTGGGCTTTACGCCGGCAATACCGACACACATACCGGGCCGAAGTCACGGACTCCGAGGTTCTGGTGGCGGGTGCTTGGTGGGAAGCGCCAGCCGCCGACGAGGATGCCGGTGTGGCCAGGATCTCCATGGAGGTGGAATTGGCCGAGGATCTTCGCGTCGGGCTCGGAGACCACATCACATGGGACTTCGCGGGTGTGCCCCTCGAATCGCGGATCACGAGCCTGCGGACCGTCGACTGGGCCCGCTTCGAGACGAATTTCTATGTGGTCTTCGAACCCGGCGCCTTGGAGGAGGCTCCTCAGACCGCCGTCGTCTTGGCGCTCATCGAGGGAGAGCAGGAGAGAGCCGAAATGCAACGGGATCTCGTCGTCCGTTTCGCGAACGTTTCGGTCCTGGACCTCTCCCGGCTGCAACAGACGATCGATGACATTCTCGCGCAGGCGAATCAGGGGATTCGTTTTCTGGGTGTCTTCACGACGTTTGCCGGCGTCTTGGTGCTGATCGGGGCGCTCGCGACGTCGCGCTATCAACGGATGCGCGAGAGCGCACTCCTCAAGACGCTCGGGGCTAGGCGAAGCGTGGTGCTCAAGATTCTCACGGTCGAATACGCGATGCTGGGCTCCCTCGCCGCCGCCGCCGGGGTCGTGTTGGCCATCTTTGCGGGATGGATGATGACCTCGAATGTGTTCGAAGTTCCGTTCCGCCTGGACCTCGGCCGACTCGGAGCCGTGTGGCTGTGGGTTACGGCTGTGACCGTGGTGGTGGGCTTGATCGGGAGCCGGGGTGTGCTCGCCCGCCCGCCCCTGGCCGTGTTACGGGACGTCGCAGGGTAGAGCCTCCTTAGACATCGACCGATATCGCCAACTCGTAGTGGCAGGACGGACAGGGAATCGGGTGCGGGTGACGGAGGCGGCTCGAGCGAGTGACTGAGATGCCCTCTCCGCATCGTGGGCACGCGCCGGTCAAGGAGTGGAGCGTGTGTTCTTCGCCCCAGCGCCGCCGGGCCGTTAACAGACTTATCCCGAGTGCTCCCAGAGCCCACGGAGCGTGAGGCGGCACCAGGGCGGCAGCCGGAGCGGCGACCAGCCCAGCCGCCAGTGCGATGGCCGCTCTGCGCGCCCGCCACCCCGTGCTTCGTGCCTCGATTCGGGCGTCCGCCGGGGCGACGTCGAATCCGAAGAGCGTGATGTGCGCCGGTACGGCAATCCCGGGCGAGCTCGACGGGGGGGGCGCGGAAGCACCTTGCGAGTCACCGACCAAGCACGGGCTCCGCACCCAACGTGTGGCGGCCTTCGAGGGCAGCGTTCAGATGGAAGATCGGATCGGACACGATGGCGTGCTCGGCTAGGGCGAGTCAGACTGAGGTCATTATCCTATGCGGAGATTGGAACGGCAAGAAAAATACTCTCGCGGGTAGGCCCCGAACAGCAGGGAGGGAAGGAGCCCCCAGACCTCCCGGCCCTCGAAAAAATTACGAAGCCGCTCACTGGCCTTTTCCAGGGTCTCCAATTATCAGTACGGTGTCCCCGGTCGCCCGTAGATCCCGGCCCTGCGGCCCATGTACAGGTCAGCCCACGCGCGCGCGCCCCCCCGAATCCGCCATGTCGACGAGTGAAAGAACGATGACGATGGACTTCTCTCAGGACTCCCGGGGCCGAGACATGCCTGCAAGAGCCACGCTTGCATGAGGGCACTGCCCCGCACCGCCGAGGGAAAACTCGGCACGTTCATCGGCGTGTTCACACCGACGTTGCTCACGATACTCGGGGTCATCATGTACCTGCGGGTGGGCTGGCTCGTGGGGAACATGGGACTGCTCTACACGCTTTCGATCGTCGTGCTGGCCAATCTGGTAACGCTCACCACAACCCTGTCGTTCTCTTCCATCGCCACGAACCGACGCATCGGGATTGGCGGTGCTTACAACATTATTTCGAGAAATCTTGGTCTGGAAATCGGCGGCGCCATTGGGCTCCCGCTCTTTTTATCCCAAGCGTTCTCCGTCACGCTGTACGCGTTTGGGCTGGCCGAATCCGTCCGGTTCATTTGGCCTGGCGTACCCGTCGCGCCCGCTGCCTTCGTGATTGTGCTGGGCATCGGTTTACTCGCGTCCAGGGGATCCGCGATCGCGCTCAAGACCCAGTTGCCGCTCTTGTTTCTCGTTGCTCTTTCACTGGCTGCGTTGGTTGCGGGGTCAGCAGCCAACCCGCTCCCCGACCTTCCGCCGATGGCCCAGGCTACTGGCGACGTCGAGTATTGGGTCGCGTTCGCTGTGTTCTTTCCGGCTGTCACCGGGGTAATGGCTGGGCTCGGACTCTCTGGTGATTTACGCGACCCCAAGGCTTCTATTCCTAGCGGCTCCATCGCGGCTGTCCTGCTGGGTTTCGCGGTCTACATAACCATACCCATCCTCCTGTTTTTTAGCGCAGATACTCAGTTACTTATCGATGATCCTATGGTCTGGGCTCGCATCGCTCCTCTTGGTGCATTACTCATTCTCCCCGGGCTGTGGGGGGCCATCTTCTCATCCGCTGTGGGTTCTGCGTTAGGAGCGCCCCGAACCCTTCAGGCACTGGCCCTCGATCACCTCGCACCCAAACAACTTGCACGCACGATGGGGCCTCATGAGGAGCCCATCCTGGGGCTCCTACTGACCGTGCTCATTGCACTCGCCGCTTGCCTCTTGGGCGATTTGAACGCGGTCGCCCCCGTCGTCACGATGTTCTTCCTTACTGTCTATGGGACGGTGAACCTCGTAGCGGCATTTGCGTCTTTGAGCGGTGAGATTTCCTGGCGACCAACGCTCTGTATTCCATGGATCGCGAGCCTGACGGCGGGAATTGCGTGTATCGTCGCCATGTTTCTCATCAGCCCGCTGGCGGCTGTTGCAGCACTCTCGGCGGAAGTCATTGTTTGGTTCATTCTGGCCCGTAAGGAACGTACGACGGCCTGGGGAGACGCGCGCAGAGGTCTGTATGAGGCGCTGATGCAATGGGCTCTGGTTAGGATATCAGCCCACCCCATGACTGCTCGAAGTTGGCGTCCCCATATCATGATGTTTGTGCAAAAGATCGAACAGAGTTTAGATCTTGTTCACTTTGGCCGATGGTTCGCTCAAGGGCGCGGCATCCTGACGATATGTGAACTCGTGGAGGCCGAATCGGCCCCAAAAGGGTTCGACACCCAGGCCCGTAGGCAGGAGATGGAAGGCTTCCTGAAGCAGGAGGCCGTCATCGCCTTCGCCCAAACCGATGTTGTCAGGAACGTTGAAGATGGCCTCGTTTCCGTAGCTCAGGCGAATGGAATGGGTGGACTCAACAGCAACACGCTCCTGATGGGGTGGCCAACCGGGACAAGGGGACTCGAACGAGTACTGCGCTCGCTCCGTGCGTTTTCCCAACTCGGGAAATCACTCATCCTTGGTCGGATCGACACAGACCGCCTGCGGGTGTCACCTCAGGAACGCGAGATTCACGTCTGGTGGGGCGGCCTGCAACGCAATGGCGATCTCATGTTGCTGCTGGCCTACTTGCTCTCACGCAACGCAGAGTGGCGAGGTGCGGAACTCGTGGTGACCAGCTTGGCATCCAGTGAGCTGATGCAGGAAAGAACCCAACGCCATTTGAATGAGTTGCTTCCGGAGCTACGGATCAAGGCACGGACCGAGGTGCTCATAAAGCCAGACGACATGACCGTTCGGGAAATGATCTTCGCGCACAGCCAAGATGCCGATGTCACTTTCTTGGGCTTGCCTGTGCCCGAGGTGGGCGGCGAGGCGGAGGCCGCTCAACGAATGGCGGATATGGCCGAAGGGCTTTCGACGGTATTCTTTGTCAACAATTCGAGCCCGTTCGGCGGCGAACTCGTCGAACGCTCCTCTCGGCCGACCTGATAGACGAGCTGATTGCCTACCATGGTCACCTCCGTCCGTCGGCGAAATCACGAAGCCGTTCAGCGGCTTTTTCCAGCGTCTCCAACTTCTTGCAGAACGCGAAGCGCACGAGGGATCGCCCGAGCTCCGAGGGCGAAAAGAAGCTGGACCCAGGCACAGGCAAGACCCCAGCTTCGCTCGCCATGCGCCGCGAGAAGGCATCGTCCGACTCGTCGCTGAGCCCGGAGAAATCGGCGAGGATGTAGTATGCTCCCTGGGGCTTCTCGCAGCGGAATCCGGCGTCCACGAGGGCGCTGTGCAGGACATCCCGGCGAGCGCGGTAATCCTGCAGTATGCTGGAGTAATACTCCGGGCCCAGGGAGTCCAAGCCGACCGCGCAAGCTTCCTGAAGCGGCGCTGGGGCACCCACGGTGAGGAAGTCGTGAACCTTCCGAATGGCTCCCGTTAGGTTCGGCGGCGCGATAATCGTGCCGATCCTCCAGCCGGTGATGCTGAACGTCTTGGAGAGCCCGCTGACGGTGATGGTGCGATCGCGCATTCCGGCCAGGGTGGCGATCGGAATGTGCTCTCCCTCGTAACAGATGTGCTCATAGATCTCATCCGTGATGGCGAGGAGATCGTGCTCGAGACAGAGCGCCGCGATCGCTTCCAGTTCGGATCGATCGAAAACCCTGCCGGTCGGATTGTTGGGAGTGTTGACCACGATGGCCCGTGTACGGCTCGTGACGAGAGAGGCTAAGCGGTCGGGATCGAGACGGTATTGCGGAGGCTCGAGTGGCAAGAAGACGGGGTCGGCCCCGCAAAGCACGGTGTCCGGGCCGAAGTTCTCATAGAACGGTTGAAGGATGATCACCTCGTCCCCCGGGTCGATGAGCGCCAGCATGACGGCGGCCATCGCCTCCGTCGCGCCGCACGTCACGGTGATCTCCCGATCACCCTCCACCTCCATGCCGTACCGCTCGAGATACTTGGTCACGAGAGCGTCGCGCAGCCGGGGTGATCCCCAGGTGATGGCGTATTGATTACGGTCGGCACGGATCGCGGCGCAGGCTGCCTCCTTCAGCAGCTCGGGAGCGGGGAAGTCCGGAAACCCCTGAGCTAGATTGATGGCGTCGTGTTCTCGTGCCACCCGTGTCATCTCACGAATGACCGACTCCGTGAAATCGTGCGTGCGACGGGCTGTACGTGGTGCGGCCATGGTGTTCGTTTTCGTTGTAGGTTGGTCTGGTCCCGAGCGGCTCATAGTGCCGAGACAATTATGTAGCACGACACTACCATACCCAACCGATCCGATCAAAAGAGGAGAGATGACACTGAAGGTCTCTGCGGTTCTTTCAAGGGTATCTCACGTGATCGTCCTGCTGAGGACACTTCTGGTCCCGGTCGCGGGACTCTTCGCTATCGACCCGGGGGTTGCTATGGACGAAGTGATGCCGGTTTCGGCACCCGGGGCACGATGAAGACGCGATACATCATCGCGGACGTAAGCCTCGTACTCGCCTTTTGAACGGCCACGCGGCTCCTTCTTCGAGGAGCATGACACCCGTTATGAAGTCAAGAACGCTGTTGAAGAAGTACAGCGGGTCACTTGTCCCTCTCCTGGCGCTATCCCTGTTCGCAATGCCCGCTGCCGAGTCGGCCATGGGACAAGTGAGCACCGACCAACTCACGGGGATGTCCGCACGGAACATTGGCCCCGCAGGCGGAACGGGGCGGATCTCCGCCATCGACGCGGTCGTGGCGGATCCGAATGTCATCTATGTCGGGGCGGCTTCCGGCGGGCTTTGGAAGTCCGTCAACGGGGGCCAGACCTGGCTTACCGTTTTCGACGACCAGGGTGTTTCCGACATCGGCGCTGTCGCGATCAACCAGGCCTTCCCCGCCGTGGTGTGGGTCGGGGTCGGGGAGAGGAAAGGCGCCATGGATCCGGAGGCGGCCGCCGTTTACCGGTCCCTCGATGGCGGCGATACGTGGGCCCCCGGGGGGCTGCCCGGACTCGAGGGTGTCCATCGCATTCTGTTGCACCCCACGAACCCGGACGTCGTGTATGCCGGAGTCTCGGGCGTGAAGTGGCAAGACGGAGGAGACCCGGGGGTCTACAGAACCATGGATGGGGGACAGACATGGGTCAGCGTGTTGTCTGTGGACGAAAGAACCAGAGTCTCGGATCTGGTGATGGATCTGAGCGATCCCGCGCGCCTGCTAGCGGCCATGTGGTCCAGCCGAGCGTATCCTTGGTCCGTTGAGCCGAGAGGTCCCGGTAGTGGGCTCTTTCTGACCCGGGATGGCGGGGACAGTTGGATCAGCCTGGGAATAGGGGACGGGCTTCCTGGGGGCGACTTGGGCCGAATTGCGCTGGACGCATTCCGGGGCGACCCCAGGGTCGTTCACGCTCTCGTGGAGTCTGATGAGGGCGTGCTCCTTCGTTCGTACGATCGAGGGCGCCTATGGCAGACGGTGAGGCGGGGTCCCGACCTGATTTCGTCCCTTGATGATCCTAGCGGGATCCTGACCGATCCACTCAACGAGTCGAGGCTGTTTCACCTCTCCGCTCGTCTCTCCGTGAGCGACGACGGTGGAGTAACCTTCCGGAACGACGGGCGCGTTTCCGGCTCGGGCTTTCGAGTTCTATGGATTCATCCGGAGGATCCGCGCCTCATGTATGGAGGGACGGACCGCGGACTCTATGTCTCACGGGATGGTGGGGAGCACTGGGATACGGCGGGGGAGCTTCCCCTGGGCAGGTTCGACCACGCATCGGTGGACATGGAGGTCCCCTTCAACGTCTACGGGGCACTGGAGCGCAACGGGGCGTGGATGGGACCCGCGTATGGGTGGACGGAGGGCGGCGCCCGAAACCGTGATTGGATGGAACTCGGGCCCGATGACGGCTTCGGGATTCTGGTCGACCCAAATGAGGCGAGCCATGGATACGCCGTCGCCCGGAGCGGGGATCTCATCCTCTTCGATGTTCAGACGGGCGAGCGGAAGCCTATTCGACCGTGGGCTCCGAACTTCGCCGACTTGCGCCTCAATCGGAATCCGCCGATCGCGCTCGATCCGCATGAACCCGAAGGCATCTACTACGGGAGTCAGTTCGTCCACAAGAGTGTGGATCGCGGTGACACCTGGCAACTCATCAGCGCTGACCTGACTGCCAATGATCCGTCCGAACGACGCGAGAACCGAAATGGCGCTCCGGTCCCCGGTGGGTTCGGAACGGACGCGTCGTCTGGAGACGGCCCTGAGGACCAGGGCGGTGCCACGATCACGGTCATCGCTCCGAGTCCCGTAGATCGGGACGTGATTTGGGTCGGCACGGACGAGGGCGACGTCCAGGTGACCCGCTCGGCCGGTGGTGAGTGGGAAAGCGTGAGGCGCCGCATCGGCGACGTTCCAGATAGCGCCTGGGTGGCCCACATCGAGGCTTCTGTCTCCCGACCGGGGTCGGCCTTTGTGACGTTCGACGCGCATCGAACGGGGAATCTGGAGCCGCTCATCTTCTGGACTGACAACTACGGGCGTAACTGGAGGAACATCGCCAGGCGGGGCATCGAGGGCAGCGTCCATGTGGTCGAGCAGGACCCGGTCGTGGAGGATCTGCTGTTCGCCGGTACGGAGGCGGGGCTTTACGTATCTGTGAATCGAGGCGAGGACTGGACCCGTTTGACTAACGGGCTGCCACCGGTGCCGGTCCACGACCTCGTCCTGCATCCGCGTGACCACGATCTGGTGATCGCGACCCACGGGCGAGGGGCGTATGTGCTCGACGACATCCGACCTCTTCGCGAGCTTGCCGGAAATCCAAGGACTGCAGAACTCGAGCTCTTCCTCTTCGAGCCGCCTTCCGTGTTCATCCGAAGCACACCGGCGGCGTCCGGACCGTCGGCCCGAGTGTCGGATGGGGGCGGGACCGCCGCCGCCCTGGAGGCGGATGGGACTCCCGGGCGCCAGGAGCGCCCCCCTGGGATCATCCTGACGTATTGGCTTGGGGGAGAGTTGACTAGCGGCGGCAGGCGGCGGGACGACGATCAGGATCAAATCGACGTCGCTGGTGGGCGCGTCGTCACCGTCGAGATCCTCAATTTCGAGGGACTCGTGGTGCGGACGCTCGTCAGTCCTGCGGTTCCAGGGATGAATCGCATCGCCTGGGACCTCCGGGAGGACCCACCGACGCTAACCGGGCCGTTGGCGGAGTTTTCCGACGAGATGCTCGGGACCGATGACGGAGGTCTTCGATCGGCGGATGTGTTGCCCGGTTCGTACACGGTTCGACTTTCCAGTGAAGGCGCCGAGAGCGTCCGCATGTTGGAGGTCGGGACGGATGTGAGGGTGGACATCGATATCGTCGAGCGGATCGCGAAGTATCAAGCGGTGAAGCGTGGCCTGGACCTCGATGTGAGACTGAGGGCGCTCAGCGCGGCGATCGCCAGCGTCCAAAGCGAGCTCCGAAGAGTGAGGGAAGTGGTGGACGGCCGTGGCTTCGCGGGGGACATCGAGCTGCTCGAGACGAGCCAGAGGCTGGGTGAAGAGCTGAGAGAATTGGCTGATTTCCGAGGGGTGATGAGATACCGTTCCGGGGTCCTCGCACTCGCCTCGTCCTACGACGGTCCGACCGAGGGCCAACGACTCGATCTGATTCGCATGGAGGAGGAACTCGATGGGCTCATGCGGAGGATCGGTGATTTCTTGATCTTGGACATCAACCGCTTTGCTCGCAGCGTGTACGCGACCGGTCTGGATGTGTCCTTCTTCGTCGGGCCCATCGGCTGACCGGCCCCCTCCGCAAGCTTCTCCTGTGGGGATCGGAGAACGTGTTCTTGAAGGAGCGCATGTCGCGCCTCGCGTTCGTGCAACGGGCGGTTTCGCGGTTCATGCCGGGGGAGACGTCTGAAGCTGCGATCGAGGAAGCGGTGAAGCTTGGTGAGTCACGAATCACGTCCTTGCTCACTCTCCTGGGTGAGAACGTAACGGATGCGGATGAAGCCGCCGATGTCGCCCGGCATTACCGGACCGTATTGGAGGCGATCGCCGACCCGGGCCCG